>Ga0210398_10000485_pt1 | contig 45354 bp, 32 predicted proteins | sample IncBWC4OmetaG_FD_161047 | JGI IMG/M metagenome (GOLD analysis project Ga0210398, IMG submission 161047) | Forest soil microbial communities from Barre Woods Harvard Forest LTER site, Petersham, Massachusetts, United States - Inc-BW-C-4-O | ecosystem: Environmental > Terrestrial > Soil >...
GTCTCGCCGGTGCCCTGGTTGGTGCAGCTGCCGGTGCAGTCGCCGACGAGCTTTTCGCCCTGCTGGGTCCAGGTGGAGCCCGAGCGCGTGAACACCCACGCCGCGCCCTTGCCGCTGTAGTGTTCGTTGCCGGCGAGAACGCTGTCGTCGTTCCAGGCGCCGATCAGCGCCGTGTTGCCGTCGGCGGAGAGCGCGACCATTGTGCCGAACATGCCCTCTCCGGTCTCGCCGGTGCCCTCGTGGGTGCAGCTGCTCGTGCAGTCGCCGACGAGCTTTTCGCCCTGCTGGCTCCAGGTGGATCCCGAGCGCGTGAACACCCAGGCGGCCCCGTACCAGCCATTGTCACGAAAGCCGCCGATCAGCGCGGTGTCGCCGTCGGCGGAGAGCGCGACGTTGTAGCCAAACCAAGCGTTCTCGATCTCGCCCGTGCCCTCGTCGGTACAACTGCCGGTGCAGTCGCCGACGAGCTTTTCGCCCTGCTGGGTCCAGGTGGAGCCCGAGCGCGTGAACACCCATGCCGCGCCCTTTCCGAATAGGCCGCCATTGTCGCCAGGGGCGCCGATCAGCGCCGTGTTGCCGTCGGCGGAGAGCGCCACGCTCACGCCGAACCCGTCTTCCCTGGTCTCGCCCCTGCCGGTGAGCTTCGGCCCCTGCTGGCTCCACACCCCGCCCGAGCGCGTGAACACCCACGCCGCGCCGGCGTCGTCATTGTCGCCGGGGCCGCCGATCAGCGCCGTGTTGCCGTCGGCGGAGAGCGCGACGTATACGCCGAACTGGCTGTTGCCCTCTTCGCCGCCGGTGAGCTTCGGCCCCTGCTGGCTCCACACCCCGCCCGAGCGCGTGAACACCCACACCGCACCGGTGGCGGTGTCGTCTTCGGGCCCGCCGATCATCGCGGTGTCGCCGTCTTCGGACAGCGCGACGCTGTAGCCGACTTCGCTATTGCCCTCTCCGCCGTCGGTGAGCTTCGGCCCCTGCTGGCTCCACACCCCGGCCGAGCGTGTGAACACCCACGCCGCGCCGGCGTCGTCGTTGTCGCCGGGGCCGCCGATCAGCGCGGTGTCGCCGTCTTCGGCGAGCGCGACGCTGGTGGCGAACTTGCCTTCTCCGGTCTCGCCCGTGCCCTCGTGGGCGCAGCTGCTCGTGCAGTCTCCGACAAGCTTTTCGCCCTGCTGGCTCCAGGTGGAGCCCGAGCGCGTGAACACCCACGCCGCGCCGGCGCCGCCGTTGTCGGCCGGCCCGCCGATCAGCGCGGTGTCGCCGTCGGCGGAGAGCGCGGCCACTGTGCCGAACATGCCTTCTCCGGTCTCGCCCGTGCCCTCGTTGGCGCAGCTGCTAGTGCAGTCGCCGACGAGCTTTTCGCCCTGCTGGGTCCAGGTGGAGCCCGAGCGCGTGAACACCCACGCCGCGCCCGCGCCGCCGTTGTCGGCAGGCCCGCCGATCAACGCCGTGTCGCCGTCTTCGGACAGCGCCACGCTTGTGCCGAATTCGCCTTTTCCGTTCTCGCCCGTGCCGGTGAGCTTTTCGCCCTGCTGGGTCCAGGTGGAGCCCGAGCGCGTGAACACCCATGCCGCGCCCGTGCCGCCGTTGTCGGCAGGCCCGCCGATCAGCGCCGTGTCGCCGTCGGCGGAGAGCACGACGCTCTTGCCGAATTCGCCTTTTCCGTTCTCGCCCGTGCCGGTGAGCTTTTCGCCCTGCTGGGTCCAGGTGGAGCCCGAGCGCGTGAACACCCACACCGCGCCCACGCCGCCGTTGTTGGCCGCGCCGCCGTTGTCGCCCGGCCCGCCGATCAGCGCGGTGTCGCCGTCGGCGGAGAGCGCGACGCTGTACCCGAATGCGCCTTCTCCGATGTGGTCGAACAAGGTTTCTCCGGCATGGCCGGTGCCGTTGAGCTTTCCGCCCTGCTGGGTCCAGGTGGACCCCGAGCGCGTGAACACCCACGCCCCGCCGGCTTCATTGTTGTTCCGAATGGCGTAGCGCGCGCCGATCAGCGCAGTGTTGCCATCTGCTGACAGCGCCACGCTATAGCCGAACCGGCCGCTTGCGATTTCGCCCGCGCCGGTGAGCTTTTCGCCCTGCTGGATCAACGGGTCGATCCGCAGCGGGTAACGCGCGCCCGCGGTGTCGACCCGCAGCATGATTCGGCCTCTTTCGAGCGCGAGCCAGCTGCGCAGCACGCGCCCGCGCGAGTCGCTGGCCTGCAAGGCCGCATAGCGCAGAACGGGGTGCCCGGCGTGTGTCAGCGTCAGCCCCCGGCCGTGTTCGGCGAGTTTGGCAAGCACGTTGCCGGAGAGCGCAAGCAAGACGGTCAGCGGCCCCACAGCGCTTCTCGCCGGCGCGTGCGCCACGGTGAAGCCCTGCTCGATGCCGAGCGGCCCGTTCGCATACCACTCATCCAGGTCAGGGTGCTGGTAGAGAACCCGGTTTGCGTGAGCGCTCGGCGCGACCCGTGCCAGCGAAGCGAGCGTAGAGCCATATCCGACGGCGAGAAGACTGAGCCCGACCTCGGCGCCCCCCGAGCGCACCGACATCCCCGAGCGGGTGAAACTCGTGCTCAGGTGCTGCACAGGGCTCGACGCTGTAAATCCTCCCCCCCGGCGGCCAACCCGATACGCCTGACCTTCAGCCCCCAACGCTGCAGACACAGGCCCTTGAGCAGCTACGGGCAGACTCAGGAGACCAGCATGCGACAAGCCGTGGGCTCGCACGCGTGCAGCGCCTACCGCGCGCCTACCGGGAAAGCCCTCGTGCACCGCTGCTCCGACAGCCAGCGCCAGCAGCACGGCCGCGAGCAGCAGCCGCCACTTGACCCGCGGCACACAGCGACCGTTCACCGAGAAAGCCGGCGCAGACCGCAACAGGCCTGCCTGCCCGAGCTTCACGGCCCCCGCTGATCGCGCCGCCATTGTCCCCGATCCTCCACTCTCCGCGTCACCCGCTAGGAACAAAGTCTACAAGATCCGGCGTCGACTCGAGCGCTTTACAGAACCTCCGAGCCGGCATCGGCAGACGGGCGACAGATTGGGCGCGGGGCGCGACTGCGTGCCGGTTGGGTCTAGCGCAGCGCTTCGATCAGGTCGAGTGTGCCGCCGCCGGTGCGATACCGGGCGAACACGGTGACGGCCGAGAATCCAGCGTGCGACACGATATCGGGAAGTGCGCCTCGCGCGTGCTCGCGCGTGTTTGCAAATCCATCGAGCAGCTGCACGGCAAAGAACGCGGCGCGCATTACCGGATCGCTGGCGCGGCCTACGTCGCACACCAAGAGCCGTCCGCCGGGGGCGAGGACACGCCGCGCCTCAGCGAGCGCCGCACGCTTCGCCTCGGGTCCGAGATGGTGAAACATCAGCGTGCTCACCACACAATCGACGTACGCGTCTGCAAGCGGGATGCGATCGGCTCGCGCCTCGTGGAGCTCGAGCTCGACACCCTCCGCCCGCGCCTTCGCAGCTGCTCGCCTCAGTACCTCAGCATCGCCGTCGACGCCGATCAGCGTCACCGCCCGAGAAGCACGAGCGATCGCCAGCGCCATCTCGCCAGTACCACAACCGAGATCCAGGATCCGCGTCGGAACGCCAGTGCCGACCGCTCGCTCGACGAGTCGTGGACGCCATCGTCGCTGCCGCATCGTAATCGCGTTGATGGCGTCGTAGAGAGGCGTGAGCACCGCACGACCAGCCGCTGGGACATATCGATCGCTCACCCGCCCACCATAGTCCCTGCCCACCCGACGCTCCGTCGCCCCAGGCTGGTTGCCCCGCAGGGCGCTAAAGCTTCGCGAGGTCCGCTTTCAGCTGGGCCAGGTCGAAACCTGCGACGGTGCCCCCGCTGGGCCCGAGGAAGTCCTCGCTGAGCACGGCGTACGCCTCGTCGGCGTACGCTTCGTAAAACTGCCAGCTCATCGACTTCAGCTCGCCCCAGGTGACCACGTACAGATTGCGGGCGTCGTAGGCCACGGCTGGGATGCAGTGTCCGTTTTCGGGGTTGGGCGCGGCTTCGCCGACGGCTCCCCCGGGCGGCACCACCCATGGGATCGTGAGCATTTCGCCCTGCACGGCAAAGTTCGGGAGCGCCACGCCGATGTAGAGGCTCCCGAGCAGGTAGACGGCGTCTTGGGCCTCGACCAGGTTCTTCGGCTCGACCGACGCAAACGCCTGCACCTTGTGGCCGTCGAGCCCCGTCTTGCGCCAATACTTGAGGACCTGCAGCATGTTGCAACCCTCGTCCGGCGGAGGCGGCGTGCCGACGAAGTGCTCGTAAAAGCTCACCACCGACGCTTCCGGCGGGGTGATCTCCGTGCCCGCGTTGGCGGTCCAGTTCTGGATCATGTGCCCAGCGGCCGCGCATGTGCAGTCGCCGTATTTGTCGTTGGCGTACATCGGCCACGAGGGCACCTTGGCGCCGAAGTTCTCCGATGCCGGCGGGGGCGGCAGTTCGGCCTTCACATAGTGTCCGAAGCGCAGGGTCCGCGCGTCAAAGACCGGCGGATGCTTGCCAAGCTTGAGGCCCATGGTGGGCTCCTTTCTACTCGGGTGCTCATGTGGGGAATGTGCGCGGAGCGGTGTAGTCGAGATTACTCCACCGACCACTAATCTGTTTGTTTCGAAGCTGTGACATCCACAGCTTGGCTGAAGCAAGTGCGGTGCGCCACCGCCAAGCGGGCTGATCGCGGCAGACGCGCCGCGCCGCACATGACGAGGCTACGCCGGCTGCCGGACCTTGGCGGCAGCCAACCGAGCCAGCGCCGCACGGTGGCGCTTGGCGCCGCCCAGCAGCGCCGCGTCGAGCTGCGCGCGCTTGAACAGCCAGTGCACGTCGGCCTCCCACGTGAAGCCGATCCCGCCGTGCATCTGGATCGCGCCGGCGGCGACCGACGGGCCGCCTTCGGCCGCCGCGGCGCCCGCCAGCGCCGCCGCCTCGGGCAGCAACTGCGGATCGGCGTCGGCGGCCCACGCCGCGTAGTAGGCGCTCGAGCGCGCGCTCTCGGTGTGGAGCAGCATCTCCGCACAACGGTGCGCGACGGCCTGAAAGGATCCGACGGGAACGCCGAACTGCTTGCGCTCTTTGACGTATGCCAGCGTCATGTCGAGCGCACGCTGGCAGACGCCCACGATCTCGGCCGCGATCGCGGCGCGGATCCGATCGGCGGCGCCGGGGCCGAGGGGCTCACCGTCCCCCGCGACGGTCGCGAATCGCCGGGTGGGGTCGATCGAGACGAACTCGCCGGTCGCGGGCGGGGCGATCAGCTGAGTTTCGTCGCCGTCGATCACGAGCACCACCGCGGCGCCGGCGGCGTCGGCCGCCAGCTCGCGCGTGCCGATCCCGGCGTTCAGCTCCCCCGAGGCCAGGCCCGGCAGCCAGCGAGCGCGCTGCTCGTCGCTGCCCGTGGCCTGGATGACGGCGGCGGCCGTGGCCGTGGACAGGAACGGCGTGGCCGCGCACGCATACCCGAGCTCCTCGGCCAGCACCGCCAGCTCGACCGCGCCGAGGCCCTGGCCGCCGTGCGCCTCGGCAACCGCGATCCCCGGCCAGCCGAGCTCCACCAGCTCGTTCCACAGTGCGGCGTCATATGCGGAGGCCTCGGCTGCCACGCGTACCTTGGCAAACGGCGAGCGCGCGGCCAGCAGCTCGCGCGCAACGTCCTTGATCTCGCGCTGGCTGGGGCTGAGGTCGAAATCCACGGCTGCCTCCCCCTCCTAACGCGACTTGGGCAGGCCGAGCACACGCTCGGCGACGATGTTCTTGAGCACCTCCGTGGTGCCCCCCTCGATCGAGTTGCCGCGAGCGCGCAGCAGCTCATACGCCCACGGGTCGCCAGCGCGCAGCGCGCCGGGGCCGAGCAGCTCGGCGGCCAGCTGCGTGAGGCGCTGGTTGGTGTCCGACCACATCCACTTGGTGAGTGACCCCTCCGGGCCGGGCTGGCCGTACTTCTCGATCGTGGTCAGCCCCCGGTAGGCGCCCAGTCGCACGATCTCCGTGCGCAGGTGCAGCTCGCCGAGGCGGTCGGCCACCACGGGGTCCTCCAGCAGTCCTTCGCCGGCGGCCTCCTCGATCAGACGGTCCAGCAGCTGGCGCAAGCGGACCTGCAGGAAGAACCCCAGGCCGGCGCGCTCGTTCATCAGTGTCGTCAGCGCCACCTTCCAGCCGTTGCCCACGCCCCCCAGCACGTTCTCCTCCGGGACGCGGGCGCCGTCCAGGAACAGCTCGTTGAACTCGGGCTCGCCGGTGATCTGGCGCAGCGGACGGATCTGCACGCCGTCCTGCTCCATGTCCATCAGGAAGTAGGTCAGCCCCTTGTGCTTGGGGGCGTCGGGGTCGGAGCGCGCGACCAGCATGCACCACTTCGAGTACTGCGCGGCGCTCGTCCACACCTTCTGGCCGGTGAGCACCCACTCATCGCCATCCTTCGCCGCGCGCGTTTTCAGGCTGGCGAGATCCGAGCCGGCGTCGGGCTCGGAGAAGCCCTGGCACCAGATCTCATCCGCGGTCAGGATCGGCGACAGGTGGCGCTCCTTCTGGCGCTCGGTGCCCCACGTCATGATCGTCGGGCCGGCCAGCAGCAGGCCGAGCACGTTGGCGGGCAGCGGAGCGCCGGAGCGCCCCAGCTCCTCGAAGAAGATCGCCGACTCGGTGAGCGTCGCGCCACGGCCACCGTACTCGCGCGGCCAGTGCACGGCGGCCCAGCCTCCCTCGGCGAGCCGGCGCTGGAAGTCGCGCCGCCACGCGTACCTGCGATCTTCGTCACCCTCGGGCTCGGCGCCCGGGTGATTCTCGCCAAACCAGGCGCGCAGCTCGTCGCGGAACGCGCTCTCCGATTCGCTGAACGTCAAGTCCATACCGGCACGCTACTCGACGGCGCGCCGCGCGTGGAGCTCGATCAGCTCCAGCTGCATGCTGCTGGGACGCTCGCCCGGCGCTGGATGGCGCCGGCGCCAGGTGCCGTCCTCGCCCAGCTGCCACGCGTTTTGGTTGTCGTGAAAGGCGCGTTCCAGCGTGTCCAGCAGCTCGGCGCGCAGCTCCGCCGACTGGATCGGCACCGCCAGCTCCACGCGGTGGTCGAGGTTGCGCGGCATCAAATCGGCCGAGGCGATGTACACCACCTGCTCGCCGTCACGCTCAAACGCATACACGCGCGAGTGCTCCAGCAGCCGGCCCACCACCGACACCACGCGGATGTTCTCCGACACGCCCTCCACGCCCGGGCGCAAGCAGCAGATGCCGCGGACGTTGAGATCCACCTGCACGCCGGCGCGCGAGGCGCGGTACAGCGCGCGGATGCAGGGACCGTCCACCAGCGCGTTCATCTTCATCAAAATCCGCGCCGGGCGCTCCGGCGTGTGGGCGGCAATCGTGCGGTCGATCTCCGCCAGCAGTCCGTCGCGCAGCTGCGCGGGGGCGATCAGCACCTTGCGGTAGTGCGTCGGGCGGCCGTACCCGGTGAGGTAGTTGAACATGTCGGTCACGTCCGCGCCGATCTGAGGGTCGATCGTGAACAGCCCGAAGTCGGTGTAGAGGCGGGCGGTGGTGGAGTGGTAGTTGCCGGTGCCGATGTGCACGTAGTTGCGCACCCCCTCGCCCTCCTTGCGCACCACCAGCACGCACTTCACATGCGTCTTGAGCGCCGGCTGCCCGTACACCACGTGCACGCCCGCCTCCTCCAACGCCTTGGCCCAGTGGATGTTCATGCGCTCCTCAAACCGCGCCTTCAGCTCCACCAGCGCCACCGCCTGCTTGCCGCTCTCGCTGGCCTCGATCAGCGCCGGCACCAGCGGCGAGTCGTCGCTGGTGCGGTACACCGTCAACTTGATCGCCAGCACGTTGGGGTCGGCCACCGCCTGCTGCACAAACCGCTCCACCGAGGTCGTAAACGAGTCGTAGGGGTGGTGCACCAGCACGTCGCCCTCGCGCATCGCCGCCAGCACGTCGGGGCCGCCGTCCTCCTCGGAGCGCGGGTCGCCCCGTCCGGCCTGGGCGCCGCCGGCCCCACCGACGGTCGCGGCCAGCAGCCGCGGGTGGGTGAGGCCACTCATCGGCGGGTCGCGCAGCTCCTTCAGGCCAGGCAGGCGCACGATCTGCCACAGCGCGCCCATGTCCAGCATGCCGTCGACCGGGTAGATCTCGTCCTCCTCCATCCCCAGCAGACCCAGCAGCTCGCTGCGCAGCGGATCCGAGCAGTGGGCGCCCAGCTCCACGCGCACGATCTCACCGAACCGCCGGCGGCGCAGCTCGTCCTCCACCGCCTGCAGCAGATCGGCGGCGTCGTCCGACACCTCCAGGTCGGCGTCGCGGGTGACGCGGAACAGGTGGTGGTCGACGATCTCCATCCCCGGGAACAGCGCGCCCAGGTGGTGGGCGATGACCTCCTCCAGGGCGACCAGCGTCACGCCCGCATCGTCGGTCGGCACCTCGACGAAGCGCGGGAGGATCTCCATGGGCACCTTCACGCGGGCAAACACCGTCTGGTCGGTCATCGGGTCGCGCACCAGCACGGCCAGCGACAGCGACAGGTTGGAGATGTATGGGAAGGGGCGCCCGGGGGCGACCGCGAGCGGCGTGAGCGTGGGGAAGATCACCTGCTGGAAGTGCTTTGCCAGGTGCGCGCGCTGGCGCTCGTCCAGCTCGGCGAAGCCCACCACGCGAATGCCGTGCTCGGCCAGCGCCGGGCGCAGGCGCTGCTCGAAGCAGGCGGTGAGGCGGCCCCCCAGCTCCAGCACCCGCTCGCGGATACGCGCGATCGTCTGCGAGGGGGTCATGCCGTCCTGGCTGGGAGTCTCCACGCCGGCCTCGATCTGGTCGTACAGGCCCGCCACCCGCACCATGTAGTACTCGTCGAGGTTGGTCGTGTAGATCGCGCAAAACTTCACGCGCTCCAGCAGCGGCAGCTGCTCGTCCTCGGCCAGCTGCAGCACGCGCTCGTTGAAGTCCAGCCACGACAGCTCGCGGTTGATGTACAGCGACGGGTCCCGCAGACGGGTGTCCGGTACCTCGGCTTGCTGGGGCGCGACGCTCATAGTCTCCCTCAACGCTACACCCTCAACATATCGCTACTGTGAAGCGCGATAGAGATGGCGCGCCAGCTGTGGTTGCTACGTCACGCCGACGCCGAGCCGCACGGCAGCCGGCCCGATCCCGAGCGGCGGCTCACCGAGCGGGGCGAGCGCCAGGCGCGGCTGGGGGGCGAGGCGATCGCGCTGATGGGCGTCGAGTTCATCGCGCTGCTGTCCAGCCCCAAGGAGCGCGCGCTGCGCACCGCCAAGGTGGCCGCGCGGGCGTGGGGGACGGAGCAAAGCGAGCGGCTGCAGATCCACACGCCGCTCGCTGAAGGCTTCGACGCGCGCCAGGCGCTGGCCGCGCTCGCCCAGTCGCTGCCTGCCCGCGAGGTGGCGCAGGGCGGGCGGCTGCTGCTGGTCGGCCACGAGCCCGACCTCTCCACGGTGGTCGCCGAACTCACCGGGGCGCGCATCGACCTCAAGAAGGGCGGGCTGGCGGTCGTGCGGATCGAGGGGCCCTCAGGCGAGCTGCTTTTGCTGTTGCGGCCCAGCGAGCTGGCGCTGATCGCTGAAGGGCGGGTGGCGGCTGGTGCCACGGACGTGTAACGCCTCCGTCACCGACGGGGTCGGGTCCGCGCGATAGGGTCTCCTCCATGTCCAACGCCCCCTCCGCGCTGATCACCGGCGTCACCGGTCAGGACGGCTCCTACCTCGCCGAGCTGCTGCTCGACAAGGGTTACGACGTGCATGGAATGGTGCGCCGCGCCTCCACCGAGAAGTTCGAGCGGATCGAGCACATTCGCGACCGCATCACCCTCCACCAGGGCGACCTGCTCGACCAGCGCTCGCTGGTGGACGCGCTGCGCGCCTCCCAGCCGCAGGAGATCTACAACCTCGCGGCGATGTCGTTCGTCGCGGTCTCCTGGATCCAGCCGACGCTCACCGCCGAGTTCACCGGCGTCGGCGTCACGCGGATGCTGGAGGCCATGCGCGAAGTGTGTCCCGACGCGCGCCTCTACCAGGCATCCTCCAGCGAGATGTTCGGCAAGGTGCGCGAGGTGCCGCAAACCGAGCAAACGCCCTTCTACCCGCGCTCGCCCTATGGGGTTGCCAAGGCCTACGGGCACTTCATCACGGTTAACTACCGGGAGTCCTACGGGCTGCATGCCACTTCAGGGATACTTTTCAACCACGAGTCGCCCCGCCGCGGGCTCGAGTTCGTCACCCGCAAGATCACCTGGCACGCCGCCGCCATCCGGCTGGGCCTGACCGAGAAGCTGCACCTCGGCAACCTCGACGCCGAACGCGACTGGGGGTACGCCAAGGATTACGTGGAGGCCATGTGGCTGATGCTCCAGCGCGACCAGGCCGAGGACTACGTGATCGCCACCGGCAAAGCGCACTCGGTGCGCGAATGCTTGGAGATCGCCTTCGACCAGGCGGGGCTGGGGATCGACGAGCGGGTCGTGCTCGACTCCTCGCTCGTGCGTCCCGCCGAGGTCGACCATCTGATCGGCGACCCCTCCAAGGCGCGCCGCGACCTAGGCTGGGAGCCGCACACCAGTTTCGAGGAGCTCATCCGGCTGATGGTCGACTCCGACCACCGGCTGCTCAGCGGCGCCGAACGCGGGCTGGTGCGTGGCTGAACCGCCGCGCCGCGCGCTCGTCACCGGGCTCACCGGCCAGGACGGATCGTTCCTGGCGGAGCTGCTGCTGAGTAAGGGGTATGCGGTCACCGGGGTCGTACGCGGCTGGCCGCACGTATCGCTCGACGCCGGCGAGCACCTGCGGGGGCAGGTGGAGGCGGTGCCCGGGGAGCTGCTCGACCCCGCCGGCCTGCGGGCAACAGTGGAGCGGGTGCGCCCGCACGAGCTCTATCACCTCGCCGCGCCCTCGTTCGTGCCCGACTCCTGGGAGCGACCGGCAGAGACGTGCGCGGCGATCGTCGATTCCACGGCGGCGCTGCTGGAGGCGGTGCGCGAGATCGATCCCACGATTCGCGTGTTCCTCGCCAACACCGGCGCCATCTTCGGGGAGGCGGGGGAGAGTCCTCAGCATGAGGACACGCGCTGTCGCCCGCACAACCCCTACGCAATCGCCAAGCTCGCGGCCCACCAGTTGGCGGGGGCATTGCGCGCGCGCGACGGACTTTACGTGTGCTCAGGCATCCTCTACAACCACGAGTCCGAGCGCCGCCCCCCGCGGTTCGTCACGCGCAAGCTCACCCGCGCCGCCGCCGAAGTGGAGCTGGGGCTGGCCGGTGAGGTCGAGGTCGGCGATCTTGGTGCGGTGCGCGACTGGTCGTTCGCCGGCGACATCGTGCGCGGGGCGTGGCTGATGCTCCAACAGGAGCAGCCTGACGACTTCATCCTCGCCAGTGGCCAACCGCACACCGTCGCCGAATGGGCGCGCGCCGCGTTCGCGTGCGTCGGGCGCGACGCCGACCAGTACCTGCGGGTAGCCGGCGAGCTGGTGCGTGTGCCGGAGAGCACGCCGATGGTCGGCGACCCCACGCGCGCGCGCAAGCGGCTGGGGTGGGAGGTCGAACTCGGCTTCGAGCAGCTTGTGGAGCGGATGGTGCGGGCCGACCTGGAGGCGCTGCGCTAAACCAGCTCGGCGACGAGCGGCTCTTCGGCGGTGGGCACAGGCGTCTCGGGTAGTGGTGGCGCCGCCAGCTCATCCTCCGCGGCAGACGCCGGCCCGTCGGCGGGCTCGGCGGCGAAGCGGTAGCCGATGCCGAAGTGGGTGTGGATGTAGTGCCATTCGGGCGACGACTTCTCCAGCTTCTGGCGGAGCTTGCGGACGAACACGTCCACCGAGCGGTCGCCACGCACCATCGCATAGCCCCACAGGCGGGAGTAGATTTCCTCGCGCTCCAGCACCCTGCCGTCGGCGGCCGCCAGCAACTCGATCAGCTCGAACTCGCGGCGGGTGAGGTCGAGCGAGCGGCCGCCCACGAACGCCTGGAAGCGGTCGGAGCGGATCTCCACCTCGCCGGCCGTCACCGACTTGACCTCGGCGCGACCGGCCGGGCGGCGGCGACGGCGCACAACGCTCTGGATGCGCGCGATCACCTCCTCCGGGTGGCACGGCTTGGTGATCCAGTCGTCCACGCCCAGCCGCAGCCCGCGCACGCGCTGGGCCACGGTGGAAGGGCTGGTGCACACGACTATCCCGAGATCGGGGAGCGCGCCACACAGGCGCTCCAGCCACTCCCACGCCTGCGGGCCCAGCACCGAGAGGTCCACCACCAGCGCGCTCAGGCGCATCGCGCCGATCGCGTCGGCCGGCACCGGGCTGCCCAGCACGCGGTGCTCCCAGCCGAGCCGATCCAGTCTCTTGGAGAGAACCTGAATGAAACCGCTGTCGCGGTCGATGACCGCCACTCGCAGTGGCGGGGCTGTCGAGGAGGGGCTGCGAGCGTCCGCCTGGCCCCCCTGCTCGGCGCGGATGGTTTCCATCATCGCGGCCCTCAGTCTAAGCGACTCGCCGGTCGCGATGTGGTTCTCTCGGACGATGGTCACAGGATCTTCACAGCCGGGTCTCGCTAATTGCGACAAACGCCGCACGGTTCGAATGGAGGTGTGGGTGTGTATGTGTTCTTTTCGGCCACCAACCACTTTACTTTTTGAAGCTGGTTGGTGTGTCCAAAACTTATAAGTACCAACGCTCGTGGGCCGGCCGCACTGCCGCCGTCGCCGCCGCTCAATCCTGCGGGAACGGATGCGAGGAGTCGGAGAACTCACGGAACAGCCCGGTGACGACGAAGGCCACCTGCTCGCCGATGTCGACGGCGTTGTCGCCCACCCGCTCGAGCGCTCTGGCGGCGAGGATCATGTGCATCGCCCATTCGCGCGTGTCGGGGTCGTCGCCGACGTCGAGCGCCATCCGGAAGATGTCGCGGTTGAGACGGTTGATGGTGCGGTCTTGGCGCACGAGGTCCTCGGCGAGCGCCACGTCGCGCGCGGCGAACGCGGCCTTGCACTGCGTCACCTCCGAGCGCGCCAGCGCTCCCATCTTCAAGAGCGCCTCGATCAGTTCGCGCCGGCGCGGCGGCTCGTGGCCGGATAGCGGGATCAGCTTGGCGATGTTGACGCACTGGTCGCCCATCCGCTCGATGTTCTTCATCACGTGCAGCAGCGCCGCCACCACGCGCAAATCGCCCGCCACCGGCGCCTGCAGCGCCAGCAACGACAGGATCCCCTGGTGGATCTCCAGGTAGCGCCCGTCGACGCGGTCGTCGTCGGCGATCACCATCTGCGCCAGCTCCACGTCCTGGTGCTCCAGCGCCTCCAGCACGCGGTCGAGCTGCTCGACGATGATGTCGAGACCCCCCAGCGCCCGCTGCTCCAGCTCGCGCAGCTGCTGTTGGAAGTGCTGGCGCGGGATCCGCGACCGGCCGCTCGACTGCGCGGCCAGGCTTGTGCCACCCGCCCCGCCGCCGCCAGTCGCGCCACCGTCAGCGGCCGGCTCAGCCGAACTTGCCGGTGACATATTCCTCGGTGCGCGAATCGGACGGTTTGGTGAAGATCTCGTCGGTCGGCCCCACCTCGACCAGCTCGCCGGCGAGCATGAACGCGGTGCGGTCGGCGACACGGGCGGCCTGTTGCATGTTGTGGGTGACGATCACGATCGTGATGCGCTGCTTGAGCTGCTCGATCAGCTCCTCGATCTTCAGCGTGGCGATCGGGTCGAGCGCCGAGCAGGGCTCGTCCATCAGCAGCACCTCGGGGTCGACCGCCAGCGAGCGGGCGATGCACATGCGCTGCTGCTGACCTCCGGAGAGCCCCACGCCCGGCGAGGAGAGACGGTCTGACACCTCGTCCCACAGGCCGGCGCCGCGCAGCGCGTTCTCGACCCGGTGCTGCAGCTCGCCGCGGCCTTTGGCGGTGAGTCGCAACCCGGCGGCGACGTTGTCGAAGATCGACATGGTGGGGAACGGGTTGGGCTTCTGGAAGACCATGCCGACGGCGCGGCGCACGGCGATCACGTCGACCCCCGTGCCGTACACGTCCTGATCGTCGAGCAGCACGCGCCCTTTGGCGCGGGCGCCGGGGATCTCCTCGTGCATGCGGTTGATGCAGCGCACCATCGTCGACTTGCCGCAGCCGGAGGGCCCGATGATGGCGGTGACCTGGTTGGCGGGGAAGCGCAGGTCGATGCCCTTGACCTGCTCGGCGGAGCCGTAGAAGGCCCGCAGGCCCTCCAGGCGGATCTCGGGGCCGACCTTGACGACCGTGTGCGGGGCGGCGGCGGCCGGAGCGGAGCTGTCTCCCGTGATGCGGACGCCGGCGCGAGCGCCGCCGGCGGACGAGGGGGGTTGGTTGGGTTGGAGCATCCGCTCGGGCGCCTCCTCAGCGCCGCCGATGGGTTGCGCTTCGGGGCTCATGCTAGTCGAGTCCGGCGTGCCACGAGGCGGGCGATCAGGTTGAGGATCAGGATCATCGTGACGAGCGTCAACGCCGCCCCCCACGCGCGGTTGACGACGGCGGTGGTGGGGGAGGTGACGTCGTTGTAGATCTGGTAGGGCAGTGAGTTCATGAACTGGCTGAGGTCGAAGTTGGTTTTGTTGGTGTGCCCGGCGGTGAACAGCAGCGGCGCGGTCTCCCCGGCGGCGCGGGCGACGGCGAGCAGCACGCCGGTGAGCATCCCCGTGAGCGCGGTGGGGAGCACCACGCGGAAGATCACCCGCCAGCGCGGCGCGCCCAGCGCCAGCGCCGATTCGCGCAGCGCGCCGGGCACCAGCTGCAGGATCACCTCGGCGGAGCGGATCACCACCGGCAGCATCAGCAGCGACAGCGCCAGCGAGCCCTTGATGCCGGCATAGGAGGAGCCGGTGCCGAGGATCAGCGCGATGTAGATGAACAGCCCGAACACGATCGACGGCACGCCGGTGAGCACGTCGACGAAGAAGCGCACGGTGTGCGCAAACCAGGTGGGGCGGCCGTACTCCACCAGCCACAGCGCCACGCCCAGGCCGATCGGGATGGCGATCGCCGAGGCGACCGCCACCATCTCGATCGTGCCGAGGATCGCGCTCTTGATTCCGCCGATCGAAGACCCGCCGAAGAAGGTGCTGCCGGTCGGGTCGGTGGTGAAGAAGTTGACGCTCCACGCGCCGAGACCCTTCTTCAGCAGGTAGTAGACGATCAGCACCAGCGGCACCAGCGCGATCAGCGTGGCCGCCAGCAGCATGCCGCGCGCGAAGCGGTCGGTGCGGCGGCGCCGCTTGCTCACCGCGAAGCGGGCGAGGCGGTCGGGGGTGGCGGCCGGCACGCTCACGGCAAAGCCCCCCGTGTCTGGTTGGAGTCCGCAAAGTGTTTATCGGGATGGCCGCGCGCCACGCGCCAGCCGCGACTGCGTCGGCCGCTCATCATGCCCCCACCGCCGCGGCGGCCCCGACGTTGGCGGCACCGCCGGTAGCCTGCGGTGTGCGCCCACCCCGCGCGGCGCGCAGCACGATCAGGCGCGCGATGGCGTTGACCAGCAGCGTGAGCACGAACAGCACGAGCGCAGCGGCAAACAGCGCCGAGCGGTGCAGCCCGGTCGCCTCGCCGAATTCGTTGGCGATCACCGCCGCCAGCGTGTAGCCCTGGCCGAAGAGGTGCTTGGCGAGCGTGGGGGAGTCGCCGATCACGATCGTCACGGCGATCGTCTCGCCGATGGCGCGCCCGAGGCCGAGCATCGCGCCCCCCACGATCCCGGAGCGACAGTAGGGGATGACCGCCATGCGGATCATCTCCCAGCGGGTGGCGCCGAGGCCGAGCGCGGCCTCCTTGTGGTCGGGAGGCACGGTGCTCATCACCTCCCTGGCGATCGCCGAGACGATCGGGAGGATCATGATGGCGAGGATCAACCCGGCGACGAAGCAGTTGGGGATCGTCACCAGCCCGCCGCCGACGAACGGGACGAAGGAGAAGGTTTCGGCGAACCACTGCTCGGCCGGCTGGAGTTTGGGGGCGAGAAAGAAGATGCCCCACAGGCCGTACACCACCGAGGGCACGGCGGCGAGCAACTCGACGAGGATGGTGAGCGGCGAGAGCGCCCGTCGGGGGCACAGCTCGGTGAGGTACACCGCGGTGGCGACCGCCACCGGCACGCCGATCAGCAGCGCCAACCCGGAGGTGAGCAGCGTGCCGAGCACCAGCGGCAGCGCGTAATAGTGTTCGGCCGCCGGGTTCCAGTCGTTCTTGAAGACGAAGCCGAACACCCCCGACGCTTCGAAGGCCGGGCGCGCTTCGTCGAACAGGCGCACGAAGAAGTAGACAATCAGGACGAGGATCAGCCCCGCCAGGATGGTGAGTCCGTACTTCAGCGCGCGGTCGGGCAGGCGCGCGAGTGGCGACCGCTCCAACAGGGAACGGTCGCCACTCGGGATCGATGCTGCCTCCAAAGCGCCCTTTACGCTAGCTCAGCGGTGAGCCTTCGCACGTCAGTCCCGCGACCGCCGCCTTGGACTTGGCGAGGATTGTCGCGGGCAGCGTGGCGTAGTCGGCCTTGGACAGGATGCTCTGCCCTTCGCCGAGGCCGTATTCGAGGAACTTCTTGACCCCTTCCGCGGCGCTCTTGCCGCCGGGGACGCCCGCCTTGCACATGTCCTTGTAGACCATCACGAACGTTTGCGAGGTGATCGGGTAGGCCTGCGGTGAGGAGGGGTTCTTGATAGCGAACGCGAGGTTGGCCGGCAGCACGATCCCTTCGGCGGCGGCGCTGGTGGAGGCCAGCGACGGCGCGATGAAGTTGCCCGCTTTGTTCTTGACGTCGGCGGTGGTGAAGTTGTGCTGCAGCGCATAGGCCTGCTCGACGTAGCCGATCGCGCCGGTGGTCTGCTGCACGCCGCCGGCGACGCCTGCGTTGCCCTTCTCGCCGGTGCCGGTCGGCCACGGAACGACCTTGCCGGAGCCGACCTTGCTGGCCCATTCGGGGTCCACCGCGGCGAGGAAGCCGGTGAAGCCGGCGCTGGTGCCCGAGGAGTCGGAGCGGTGGATCACGGTGATCGGCGTGCTGGGCAGCGACACCCCCGGGTTGAGCGCCTTGATGGCGGGGTCGTTCCAGGTTTTGATCTTGCCGAGGTAGATGTCGGCGATCGTGGTGCCTTCGAGCTTCAGGCCGGCTTTGACGCCGGGCAGGTTGTAGGAGATGGTGATCGCGCCCAGGAACATCGGGATCTGCACCGGTTCGCCGATCTTCTTGAGCGCCGTTTCTTCTTCGGCCTTGAGCGGCGGGTCGGAGGCGCCGAAGTCGACGGTCTTGTCTTCCAGCGCGGTGATGCCGGCGCCGGAGCCGACGGCCTGGTAGTTGACGGTGACACCCGATGCGGAGCCGGAGGAGCCCCACTGTTCGTAGACGGGCGCGGCGAAGGTGGAGCCGGCACCGGAGATCGTCGCGGACGAGCCGCTAGCGGGTTTGCTGGCCGCCGCGGTGCCGGTGGTGTTGGTGCTGCTGCCGCACGCGGCCACGCCCAGCGCCAGCGCCGCGACACCCAGGACGGTGGCGGCTGTCTTGTGCAAGGTGATCACTGCTGAGTCTCCCTCTGTTGGGGCTTGGTTGGTGGGGGTGGGGTAGGCGAGACACGATGAGAGGCGCATCCCCGCCCAGATGTTTCCAGCCCCACTGTCCTAGTCGGCTGCGGCCGTCTTGTGAAGATCTCGTGAAAGCCGCGGCTGGCCGCCAATCGAGCGGGGGGAGCTGGGCGGCGGCGCGGGTGCCGCTGTGAGCGGCTGCGGCTGGAAGCGGTAGCCGAAGCCCGGGTGGGTGTGGATGAAGCGCCGGTCGGGCATCGCCGCTTCGAGCTTGGTGCGCAGCTTCGACACGTACACGTCCACCGAGCGGTCGCCGGCGCGCAGCGGCCCGTTCCAGACGGCGCGGTAGAGCTCCTCGCGCGTGACAATCGTCCCCTGCCGGCGCGCCAACGCCACCAGCAAGCCGAACTCGCGCACCGACAGCGTCAGCGCCCGGCCGCCCGCGAGTGCGAGACCCTTGGCGGGATGGATCTCCAGCTCGCCCGCGTACACGATCCCCCCGGCGGCGCCCAGCGGGCGCTCGCCGTTCTCCGAAGACTCTTCCACAGGCTGGCATGATCTGCGTCCGCGCGGCTCGCAGAGTTGCGAACTCGTGATCCATTCGTGAAAAAAATGTAAAACGGGATTCGGGGAGCACCCTCGCATGGGGCGCTGCGAATATTCTCCGGCGATGGCATTCCTGCGTCGCAGCCTGGACAGCGCGCTGATGGAGCTGGTGGAGGAGGCCGGCCGCAACGTGCAGCGCTCCGGGCTGTTGCTGCGCGACATGCTGGCCGACTTCCCCGAACACTCCACGCTGGCGCGCGACTTGAAGGTGTGCGAGCAGGAGGGCGACCGCATCACCCACGACATCATCCACCGCCTCACCGCCGGCGGGCGGGTGCGGGCTCCGTTCAACACCGGCGACGGGTATGCGCTGGCGACGGCGCTGGACGACATCGTCGACTACACCGAGCATGGGGCGGCGCAGATGGTGCTGTATGGCGTGGAGGCCCCGATGGAGCAGTCGGTGGAGTTTGCCGAGGTGCTGGTCGGCGCCGGCGAGCAGATCGCCCGCGCGCTGCGCTGTTTGCGCACCGGCACCGAGCTGGGGCCACACCTGGTGGAGATCCACCGTCTGGAGAACGAGGGCGACCGCCTCCAGCGCGACGCGGTGGCATCCCTGTTCGCGGGCGGCATCGACCCGATGGTGGTCATCCGCTGGAAGGACATCTTCGAGTCTCTCGAGGCCGCCGTGGACGCCTGCGAGACCGTGGCCCACGTGTTGGAGGGGATCGTGCTGCGCCAGCGCGGCCGCTGGCGTTGAGGTAGATCCACCGTCGTCCGGGTGGGATGGCCCGAACCTTCTCGCTACCTACCTACGTCCTGCTCGCGGTGCCAGGTCGGGTAGGAGCTCCGCCCGTGGCTATCCGACGCCCGCAGACTCCGGATCGGCCACCGACACGGCGCTCTCGGTAGCCGGGCCGGCCGGCGCCGAGCCGCTCGGCACCGCGCCCCGCTGCCGTCCGAACGCCAGCCAGGCGAGGCCGCCGACGAGCAGGGTGGCGCACAGCGTCCAGCCCAGGGCGGTGGTTTCGAGGCCCACGTACTTCAGGCCGGAAGCGAAGATCACGAACGCGATCGCCGGTCGCACGTAACGGTCGGGGAGCGTGGAGGAGAGGCGCGAGCCGACGTATACGGCCGGCACGCTGCCGATCACCAGCGAGGTGGTGACGCCGAAGTCGACATGACCAAACGCCAGCGCGCCGAGCGCGGCGGCCGCCGTCAGCGGCACCGCCTGCGTGAGGTCGGTGCCCACCAGCTGGCTGGCGCCGATCGCCGGGTAGAGGAACAGCAGCAGCACGATCATCAGCGAGCCCGAGCCGACCGAGGTCATGCCGACGATCACGCCTCCCACGACCCCGATCGCCACCGTGGGGATCGGACGCAGCGCCAGCTCGTGCACCACGCCGGTGCGCGTGTGGCCGGCGCGGCGGTCGAGCGCCATCCGCAGCACCATCGCGCCGGCGCCGATCAGCAGCGCCGTGCCGAGGATGATCTCGATTTTTTCCTGGTCCACCTTCGAGCTGCCCATCAGGTGCAGCAGATAGGCGCCGAGGAACGCCGCCGGCACCGAGCCCACCACCATCAGCCCCACCAGTTTGAAGTTGACCGTGCGTGCGCGCATGTGCACGGCCGCACCCACCGGGCGCATCAGCACGGCGGCCACGAGGTCGCTGGAGATCGCGGTGGAGGGGGTGATCCCGAACAGCAGGATCAGCATCGGGCTCATCAGCGCGCCGCCGCCGGCGCCGGTCATGCCGACCAGCAGGCCGACGATCGCGGCTCCGAGGACGATGTAGGGGTCGATGTGCATTAGTTCTCTTTGTAGCAAAGTCGATTGGCGAAGTAAGGCCGATCAGTCTTCTCGACATTGTGAGCCGCCGCGGCCTTGGCGCGTCGGGGCCGGCCGGCTGCGCTGGGCCCTTGGTGCGTCGGGGCCGGCCGGTGGGCGTGCGTGTTTGTTAACTTTTTGGCCTCCAACCAGCTTCACTTTGTGAAGTAAGGCCTCGGGCGACGAAGTTTGGTTGGAGGCTCACAAGTTCATGTGCAGTCCCTGGGCGGTGCCGCCGCCCGGTCGGCCTCAGAGCGTGCTCGGCGGTGCGCTCGCTTGCACCCGCGCCCCCGACGCGCTGCCGAGCAGCAGCACCTGGAAGGGCAGCGCCTGGTGCGCGCGTACTTCGCTCAGCACCGCCCTGCCGGCTGCCACGACGTGAGCGCCGCGGCGGGCGAAGCCATAGACGACGAGGCTTTGCTGGACGACCGCCGAGTCGTTGTGGACGGTGCCGGCGATCCCCTGGCTGCCGGATTCTTCGTCGGCGTGCACGCCGCTCAGCACGATCTGTGGGATTGCGCCGGACGCCTGCGGGGCTTCGCCCACCTCCGCGCTGACGCTCCGCGGCGCTCCGCTTGCCTGCACCTGGTCGTCGATCCACGACAGCTGCTGGCCGGCCGCCAACACAGGCACCGAGGTGAGCGCCGCTTCCAGCCCGGGGAGGTTGTTCTGGTAGAGCGTGGCGCCGCCCGCGCCCTTCACCGTGATCGCGATCGGCACGTCGCGCAGGGTGTGGGTGGAGGTGTTGCGCAGCGTCACCACCGCCGCGGTGCCTTCGCTGGTGTGCACCGTCTGCGCGTCCAGCACCTTCACCACGCTGCTGGCGTGTGCGATCGAGAGACCTTTGACGACCGCTTCGGGGTGCTGCGCCTTGGCCAGCTTCGCCTGCCTTTCCAGCTGCGCGCTCTTTTCCTGGCTGCTCTGGCACCCGCCCAGCGCCAGTGCGCAGAGCAGCAGCGCCGCGGCGGCTCTCACCCGAACGCTCCGCTGATGTACTCGCGGGTGCGCTGCTGGCGGGGTTCGGTGAACAGCTGTTCGGCGAGGCCGTACTCGATCAGCTCGCCGAGGTGCATGAACGCTACGTGGTCGGCCACGCGCTGGGCCTGCTGGAGGTTGTGGGTGACGATCACAATCGCCACGCTCTCGCGCAGCTCCACGATCAAATCCTCGATCACCGCCGTGGAGATCGGGTCCAGGGCCGAACACGGCTCGTCCAGCAGCAGCACCTCCGGGTCGGCCGCCAGCGCGCGGGCGATGCACAGCCGCTGCTGCTGGCCGCCCGACAGCGACAGCGCCGGGCGGTGCAGGTCGTCGGCCACCTCGTCGAGCAGCCCGGCGCGGTGCAGCGCCTCGCGCACCGCCGGCTCCAGCTGCGAGCGGCGCAGCCGCCGGCGGCTGCGCAGCAGCGCCCGCGCGGGGTTCTCCCGCACCTGCTCGCGCAGCGCGTACGCCACGTTCTCGAAAATGCTCATCGGGAACGGGTTGGGCTGCTGAAACACCATCGTCACGCGCCGGCGCAGCGCGTTGACCTCGATCGTGTGGATCTCCTCGTCGTCCAGCGTGATCAGCCCGGCCCGGCCGGCGTTGGCGGTGATCTCGGTGAGGCGGTTCAGCGAGCGCAGCAATGTGGTCTTGCCCGAGCCCGACGCGCCGATCAGCGCCAGCACCTCGCCGCGGCGCACCGGCAAACTGACGTTGCGCACCACCCACCGCTCGCCGTACGCCAGCGACACCGATTCGAGCCGCATCCGCTCGACCGGGGGCGACGACGACGGCCGCACGATGCGTCGGCGGGCGGCGGCGGCCGGGGTGCCCGCGGCAGAAACGCCGCCGGGCCGCTCGGCTATAGCGGTGCCTGGGCCGGCGATGCCATCGACCGCCGCGCCGGCGCCGTTGCCGGGCTCGCCGATCGGCGCGTCAGACGTGGCGGGGACGCCGGGCTGCACCACGCGCGGGCGGCGGTCCACCGCGATGCGACGTACAGGTGGGGGAGGCGTCGGTTTCATCGCCCCCCGCCCCATGGCCGTCCCCCGCTCCATGGCCACGCCCGCACGAAGATGCCGCGCACTGCCGCACGTTCCCCGCTGCCGCGCAGCGTCAACCGTGTCACCAGGGCATTGAGTCCGAGCACGATCATCAGCAGCACGAAGCCGGCGGCGTACGCCTTTTTGGGAGAGTTGCCGTCGCCGGTGGGGGCGTAATAGTAGATGTAGTAGGTGAGCGTCGAACCGGTGCCGCGCAGCGTGCTGAGCAGCGGCGCACCGCCGGCCCCTTCCAGCTTCAGCGTGCCCAGCAGGATCAAAATGATCGCGGTGTCGCCGATGATCCTGCCCATCCCCAGCACCGCCCCGCTGGCGACTCCCGGGCGGATCGAGGGCAGCAGCACGCGGCGGACGGTGGTGGCGCGCGTCTTGCCGAGCGCAAACGACGCCTCGCGGGTGCGCGCCGGCAGCTGCAGCAGCGCCTCGCGGGTGGCGACCACGATCAGCGGCAGCGCCAGCACAGACATCACGATGCCGGCGTTGAAGAACGACTGGCCGAGCACCTCGCCGGCGCTGGTGCTGCCGGAGAGGAGTCCGAAGAAGGAGCGCGCAAACAGCAACAAACCAAACAGCGCCAGCACGATGCTGGGGATGCCGGCGATCATCTCGATCGCCGACTCCACCGTGCGCATCAGCCAGCGCGGGCGCCCGTACTCGACCAGCCACACGGCGATGCCGACGCCGACTGGCAGCGCGATCGCGATGCCGATCGCGGTCACGATGAACGTGCCGATCAGCGGGTCGAGGAAACCGCCTGAGTGCTTTTCCTGGAGCACTCCCTGCGAGGGGGATTCGACGAACAGGTTGGGGCGCAGCGCCGAGATCCCCTTGATGAACATGAACAGCACGATCCCCACCGCCACCACGCACAGCCCGATCCCCACCGCCCAGCACAGCCAGTACGCCAGCCGGTCCACCAGCGGCCAGGAGCTCGTCGATTCGCGGCGCGGGCGCACGATCGCGGCGACCGGCGGCGGCTGCAGGGCTGGCTCGGCGGCCGTCATCAGATTCCGATGCCGTACCGTTTGAGCGGCTGCCTGACGGCCCACCCGGCGAGCGACAGCAGCGCCGCGCTGAACAGCAGCACCGCGCCGATCGCATACACCGTGTGCCCGATCGGCGTGTTGGGGTTGTCGCCGAATTCCTTGACGATCGACGCCGCCAGCGGCTGGATCGGCTCGTAGAAGAACGTCAGGCCGTCGAGCGGGTTGGGCGCGAACGGCCGCCCGCCCCCGATCATCGCCAGCATGATCGCCTCGCCGAGCGCGCGCGCGGTGCCGAACACCATGCCCGACACGATCGCCGGCCGCGCGGCGCGCAGCGACACGCGGCGGATCGTGCGCCAGCGGTTGACGCCCAGCGCCACCGAGCCTTCGCGCCAGGCCGGCGGCACGTTGGCAAGCGCGTTGGCGGTGAGCGCGATCATGATCGGCACGATCATCACCGTCAGCACCAGCGTGGCGGTCAGCAGGCCGGAGCCGCTCAGCTGCACCACATACTGCACCGATTCGCGACGGGCGTTGCTGATCAGGTGTTGGCTCACCCACGGCGCGATCAGCAGCAGCCCCACCAGCCCGTAGATCACCGACGGCACGGCCGCCAGCAGCCGCACCACGGGGTCCAGCACGCGCCGCACCGGCGTCGGGGCGAATTCGGTGAGGAACACCGCCGCCAGCGTCGACACCACCAGCGCGATCGCCACCGCGCCGACGGTGCTGAGGAGCGTCCCCCAGATCAGCGGCCAGGCGCGGAAGTACAGCAGCGGATGGCCCGGCAGCGGCACTCCCAACTGCATCGCGCGGAACTGGACGACGGGATCGCCGCTCGCCCCGGCGCCGGGCCCAAACCAGCTGAGGCCGTTGGTTGAGAACGACGGCCAGCCGCCGATCACCACCGTCGCCAGCATCAGCAGGATCAGCGCCAGCGTGCCGGCGGCCAGCGCGCCGAGCGCCAGCTCCACGCGACGGTCGCGGGCCGCGGCCCGCACGTGCGCGGCCAGATCGGCCGCGTGGTGCGGCCGCTCCCCCTGGTGCATGCCAGGAGAGCGGCCGCGGGGCGCGGCTGGCGGATACGTCTCAGCGCTCACAGCTCCGCCCGCCGCGCCCCCGCTCGCTCAACCCTTTAGTGGACCGCGATCCAGCTGGAGTTGATGATGTTTTTGGTGGTCTTGTTGCCGCTGGTCACCCACGCGATGTACTTCCTGGCTTCGCCCTTCGGTTCGCCCTTGGTGACCATCCAGAAGTTGCGCACGCCCCCGTACTGGCCCGAGCGGGCGTTGCGCAGGTTGCATTCCACGCCCTGGTAGGCCGCCGCATGCACGCCGGTGGTGTAGGCGAACGACACGAACCCGATCGCGTTGGTGCTGGCCGACACCGCGTTCTGCTCTTCGCTGTTGGAGTTCTCGGCGCTCGCGGCGGGGGAGATGCGCAGGTCGAGACCCATGAAGATGTTCTGGAACGCGTCCTGCGTACCGGAGGCGGTGGAGCGGTCGAACAGTTCGATCGGCCCCGATGCGGTCGCGCCGGACACTTCGCTCCAGTCGCGTACCGAGCCGCTGAAGATCTTCTGGATCGTTTCCTGGGAGAAGTTTTGGACGGGGTTCTTGTCGTTGGTGATCACGCAGATGCCGTCGCGCGCGATCTTCGTGAACACCAGCCCATGGGGGTCGGTGCTGAGCGGGTCGCGCGAGGAGTCGCCGATGTCGAAGCGGCCGCTCGCGGCCCCCTCGACGCCGATGTCCGACTGCCCACCCTCGACCTTCGGTTCGGGGAGCTTCGGGAACTGGTGGTGGTAGGCGGCCGCCAGTTTCTGCTGCAGCGGCAGCACCGACGTGGAGCCGCCGATGATCAGGCGCTTGGCGGCAACCGCCGCGGCGGGCACGGCGAGGCTCAGAGTCAGGGTCAGTACGACGACGAGGGTGCGGTGGACGCGCACGACAAACTCCTTTGCTGGCGTTTTACGGGTCTCGGTGACGAGTGTGTTGGTGGGCATTGTGAGCAGGTGACTGCCACAAGCCCCGCGACGCTCAACACGGGGCGACGCAGGAGGTTGCGGAGCGCGCAAACACGCCTCCCGAGGGCGCCCTCAGTCTCTGTTGGGGTCTTCCCACCGGCGTGAACAGGTGGTGTTGAACTGGATAATTTTTGGTGAACTGGAGCGCAGCGTCGCCAGCCCGCGATGTGTCCAGCCCCGCGATGTGTCGATTTTGTGAAAGCGGTTTGCTTTCCACCGGCGCTCCCTGATACACCTCTGGCGATCCGGCGAGACCTCTCGTCGCTATCTCGACCGCCGCTGCTCGCGCTCCTCAGCCGCGCGGAGGCCATACGCCCATGACCGACGAGCCAAGCTCCGACAACCCCGCGTTCCCGCCCGAGCAGTCGCCCGCGGCCGGTAATGGGATCCCGCCCACCCCGCCCACCCGCGCCAACGGCCGTCCGGCAGATGGGCGTGCCGCCGTGCGATCGGGACTCGCCAAACGCCGCAGTCCGGCGCTGGCGACGCTGGGCGCGGGTCTGCAGAGCGCGCGGCGGATCGCTTTCCGCGATCCGATTGCGCTCTTCCTGGCGCTCGCCTCGATCGGCCTGGCGATCGCGTTCGCGACGTTGCTCGGGGACATCAAGCCGAGCAGCGCAGGTGTGGAGGTCCCGATCAACACGGTGCAGACGCTTGCCACGCACAAAGACATCGCCAACGCGCTGCTGCTCGACCACGACAACCGCGTCGAGCTCGTCACCACCACCGCCGCTCCGCGGCTCTCGCCTGCTGGAATCGTGCCTCCCTTGACGCCGCGGACCGTGCGCACGCCGGTCACGATCAAAGGCAAGAAGCGGATTCGCGTCAGTACGACCCTCGTCGCTGCGCCCGGGGCCGGCATCAAGCAGCCGCTGTGGGCCGCCTACCCCTCCTCCGGCGCCCAAACCCAGCAGCTGCTGCACGAACTGCTCGCCAGCGGCGCCACGGTGGCGGTCGATCAGCAGTCGGGCAAGGGCACGAAGACGATCATCGTGCAGTTCCTGATCCCGATCCTGCTGCTGGTGTGCCTCTTCTCGCTGTTCATGCGGCTCGGCACCGAGGGCGCCGCGGGCGGCATCGCCGGCTTCTCGCAGTTCGCCGGCAAGGGCAAGAAGAAGGGCAAGGGCACCTCCGACCGCATCACCTTCTCCGACGTCGCCGGCGCCGGCGAAGCGGTGGCGGAGCTGCGCGAGATCCGCGACTACCTCGCCGAACCGCAGAAATATTTGAGCGTCGGCGCCGCCGCGCCCAAGGGCGTGCTGCTGGTTGGTCCCCCCGGGACAGGCAAGACGCTGCTGGCCAAGGCGGTGGCGGGCGAAGCCGACGCGGCCTTCTTCTCACTGTCGGGCTCCGACTTCGTCGAGTCGCTGGTCGGCGTCGGCGCGGCGCGCGTGCGCGACCTGTTTCGCAAGGCGCGCAAAGCGGCGCCCGCGATCATCTTCATCGACGAGCTCGACGCCGCCGGGCGCAAGCGCGGCGCCGGCATCGGCCAGGGCAACGACGAGCGCGAGCAGACGCTCAACCAGATCCTCGTCGAGATGGACGGCTTCGCCGGCGACGGCGGGTTGGTGGTGATGGGCGCGACCAACCGCCCCGACATCCTCGACCCGGCGCTGCTGCGCCCCGGCCGCTTCGACCGCCAGATCGTGATCGACACCCCCGACGTGCACGGGCGCCTGGAGATCCTGACCCTGCACGGCGGCAAGCGCCCGCTCGCCGCCGACGCCTCACTGGAGGAGGTCGCGCGCCAAACGCCTGGCTTCAGCGGCGCGGAGCTGGCCAACGTGATCAACGAGGCCGCCCTCCTCTCCGTGCGCGAAGGGCGCGCCCAGATCGACCAGAAGACGCTGGAGGAGGCGATCGACCGCGTCGTCGCCGGCCCCGCCAAGCGCCACATCCTCACCGCCGACGAGCGCTGGCTGATCGCGATTCACGAGTCGGCGCACGCGGTGGTCACCGACGCGCTCGGCCAGAAGACCTCCACCCGCAAGCTCTCGATCGTCGCGCGCGGCCGGCAGCTGGGCACCTCGGCGCACATGCTCACCGACCGCGACCAGACGATCATGAGCGAGCCCGACCTGCAGCGCCAGCTGATCGCGATCCTCGCCGGTCTGGCGGGGGAGCGGATCGCCTTCGGAACCCACTCGACCAGCGTCAACGACGACCTGCACGCCGCCACCGCGCTGGCGCGCTCGATGGTCACCTCGTTTGGCATGTCCGACGCGCTTGGGCTGGTGACGATCGGCGAGAAGGGCGGCGAGGTGTTCCTCGGCGCTTCCCTGCAAGATCTCGGCTCGGTGGGCCCCGAGACTCTGAACGTGATCGACAACGAGATCGAGCGCCTGGTGGGCGACGCCGAGGCGCGCGCCGCCGTGGTCCTCGATCGCAACTGGAGCACTGTCGAAGAGACCGCCAACGCGCTGCTGGAGCAGGAGACGCTGTCGGGCGTGGCGCTGGAGGCGGTGCTGTCCACCGTGCAGGAGTTCACGCTCGAGGAGCTGCGCGACGTGCGTCGCAACGGCTCCACGCCGCCGCGCTTCACGCGCCGCCCCGACCCCGCCGGGGAGGCGCAGTGAAGGAGGGAGCGCAGTGAAGTTGCGCATGCCATCGCCGGCGATGGCGGTGGCGCTGATCGCGCTCACCTTCTCGCTCACCGGCGCCGCCGACGCCGCGCGCCACGCGGTGGTGGCGATGATCGCCGGGCACCCCGTCAGCTCCCGGCCGCACGCAGGTGGCCTGCTCACGCTGGGGCGCAACGCCAAATTCCCGTCCTCGGCGATCCCCACCGTCGCCACCGCCAACACCGCCAACAACGCCAAGAAGCTCGACGGCAAAAAGGCCGAAGCGATCGTCCCCTCCTGCCCGCCCGACACCGTGGACCTCGGTACGTGGTGTTTGGAATCGGCGCCCTTCCCGCTCACCAACGCCGACCTCGGCAAGAACAACTACGTCTGGGCCGCCAAGAAGTGCGAGGAAGAAGGCGGCTTTCTGCCCGACGCCGCGGAGCTGCTGGGGGGAGCGGCGCGCGTGAAGCTCGAGTCGACGATCCACGACTCACCGCTCACGGCGACCGTCAACCTCGACCCCACGCGTGGGCTGAAAGACGAACGCGAGATGACCTCCACGCTGGTCACCACCGAAGCGGGATCGGCCGCGGCCGGGTTCGAGGGTGTGAGCGAAGGGGCGACCGGCGACCCCCGCCAGGGCCAGCCCAACCCGATCCCGCTGCCCGCCGATCCGTACCCGGAATCGCTGCAGTATGTGACCGTTTACAGCAACGGCACGCAGGGCGGGTTCGCCGGCTCGGAGCCGGTCCAGGAACCGCAGAACTTCCGCTGCGCCTACTTCCCCACGCCGGGGGCGCTCGACAAATCGACGTCATAGGCGCGGCTGTCCGGCCGGTGGCGTTGCCGAGGTGGAGCCCGCTCAATTCCGTTAATCGCGCACTGTCCGAGATCGGCACGCGATCTTGTAACCGACTGGTGATTTTTTGGTGACGTAGTTGGTTATCCGGGCGTGACCGGCGATGCACGCATATATCTTTGCTTCCTTGATGTGCGCCGCCGTGCCGACCCTCCGCCTCCCGGCGCGTCGCAGCCTTCCGATGGCCTTCGCGGGGCTGGTGGGCACGCTTCTCACGATGCTCGTGCTGGCCCGCGTGGCCGGCGCCGTGATCCTGCCGGCGCAAACGATCGACGGCCCCAGCGAGGACATCGTCGGCTTCGGCGGGGTGGCGATGGCCGAAGACGGCACCGGCGGGTTGGTGTACCTGAAGCGCGTCGACGGCGTCGCGCACGTGTTCGTCGCACGCTACGCCGGGGGGCACTGGCAGGCGCCGATCAGGGTCGACGCCGAACAGCCGTTTGCGGCCAGCTGGCCGTGCATCGGCGCCGCCAACGGGGGTGAGCTGATGGTGGTGTGGGCCACGCCGTTCGCCACGTTTCAGGAAAAGCCGGTCTACGAGCTGCTTGGAGCGCTGCTCGGTCCCGGCAGCTCGCAGTTCGGCCCGGCGCAGATCGTCGACCCCGACATCGAAGAAGCGACCGGAACCAGCCCCGATCTGGCGATGAGCGCCACCGGCCAGGCCGACGTGGTGTACCGCGTCGTCCAAAACCACCGCTCGGTGCCGCTGCTGCGTCCCGGCGACGTGGTCGAGAGCGTGCGCGTGGCGCATTTCGACGGCCAGCGGTGGTCAAACCTCGGCGCGATCAACCGCGACCCGGGGGTGTCGATGCGCGCGCCCACGCCGGCCAACGCGCCCCAGATCGCGATCGGCCCGACCGGCAGTGGCGTGGTGGTGTGGCAGGAGCCCGACATCACCGGCGTGGCGCGCATCTGGGCGCGGCGCATCTTCGGCGAGAGCCTCGACTACGTCATGCCGGTCAGCGCCGAAACGCTCGCCGGTGCCGCGATCGGCCAGGAAGCCGAAGCGCCGAGCGTGGCCGTCTCCAAGCTGGGACAGGCCGACGTGGCCTATCTACAGAGGGCGGGAGCCGGATCGCCGCTGCCCGGTCCGCGCATCTTCCTGAACACGCTGCCCAACGGCGAATCGGTGAGCGGGGCCGAGTTTCGTGGTGCAGTTGTCGCCGACGCGGCCGTTGCGCGCGGCGCGACCGCGTCGATCGGGCGGCCGAGCGTGGACATCAATGAACATGAAGACGTACGCCTGCTGTACGACGCCAACGGGACCCCGCGCGTGATCGAGGGCACCGATCATGGGCTGTCCGCCGCGCTCTCGCTGGGCCCCCCGTTCGTCGGGCCGCCGTCGGCCCCCCAGGGCGAAGCCAGCGAACTGCCCGCGGCCAGCGTCATGAACCCCTCCGGCGGCGGCGTCTCCGCGTGGCCCAGCGCCGATGCGCACGGCGATCCCGCCGTGGCCGTGCGCGAGGACTTTCCGAGCGGCGCCGTGCAGACCGCGCTGGTGAGCGGCGGCGCCGGCGGCCCGGTGAGCGAACTGGACGTCGGGCGCTCCGGGCTCGGCGACGGCTTGGTCGCGTTTCAGCAGGGTCCGCTCGGAAACGCGGCGATCGTCGCGACCGAGGTCAGCGCACCCCCCGCCGGCTTCATCGCCAACGTGCCCAAAAACTGGATCAAGCCATCCGAAGCGACCGTCTCCTGGGCGCCCGCCGAAAGCGCCAACGGGCCGCTGAGCTACACGGTAGTGCTCGACGGCCACCGGGTCGCCACGCCCGCCGGCGCGAGCCTTGTGCATCTCAGCCCCCAAGGGCTCGGCAGCGGCAGCCATCAGGTTCAGGTGCTCGCCACCGACATCGACGGTCAGGCCACGCTCTCCGCGCCTGCCACCCTGCGCGTGGCCGCCCAGCCGCCGACGGTGCGCATCGGCCACACCCGGCACGGCACCGCCGTCACCGTACGCGTCAGCGACGCCTATGCGGGTGTCGATGCGCACGCGGTGCGCGTCAGTTTCGGGGACGGCAGTTCCGCGCACGGGCACACGGGCTTTCGCCACCGCTACGCGCACGGGGGCGTGTACGAGGTGGAGGTGTACGTGCGGGACAAGGTCGGCAACTCCGGCTTCGTGCGAGAGCCGGTGAGCGTGCGATGAGGCGCGCAAGCGGACGACAGCTAGGAGTGGCCGGCCTGTGCCGGCGGTGGGTGCTCGGGGCAAGCCCTTATCGGCGGTGGGCGCTCGGCTCGTGCGCCGCGTTCGCCGTGGCCGCCGCGCTCTGCCCGGCGGCCGGCGCCGACGTGTTCGAACCAATCTCGCTCCTCTCCGCCAGTCCATTTCAGCAAGTCGAATACGCCCATGATTCGGCGATCTCTGAGAACGGGCGGTTCGTCGCCTTCGACGGCTCCATCGGGGGTGTGACGGGCGTATGGCTGCGCGAATTGGGGGAAAATGGAGCCGGCGGCGAACTCGTGCAGGTCGCCGGTGGCGACGCGGAGCTGCCGTCGGTCAGCGAAAACGGCCAGTACGTCAGCTTCACCACCACCGAAGGGCACATGCTGGCGGCGATCACCGATGACCGGCCCGACACCGCTCCGGCGGCGGAAGCGCCGAACGTGTACGTGCGCGACATGAGCAAGCGCCCCTCCGAACCCGGCGCGTTCGAGCTGGCTTCGGACCTGAGCTACGAATACCCTGAAGGCGGCGGCCGCGAATTCGAAGAAACCCACTACGGCGCCGAGGCGGCAGGGCGTTCGGCGCTCAGTGGCAATGGGCAGAAGGTGGCATTCGTCACCACCGCCGCCTCCAACCTCGACGGTCCCGGGACACCGCCACTGCAGGTGGCCGTCCACGACTTCGAAACCGGGGCCACCGAACCGGTGAGCGTCGCCTACGAAGCCTCCAGCGGCACGCCGGCCAGCGACCCGAACACCGGGCAACCACTGCCGGTCGCGCTGGTGCACGAAGGCGACGCCATCTACGGCGCCGTCTACGCACACGGCGAGCCGCCCGCGTTCGCGCCACCCATACAGGCCTATTCGGTGCTGCCGGAAATCGGCGCCTCGATCAGCGCCGACGGCTCGACCGTGGCGTGGATGGGCCAGGACATCGACGAGCAGGCGCGGATACTTCCCGACGAATCTGTGGATCCGCAGTACGGCGAGCCGCTGTGGCGGCGGATCGTCGGCCCCGACGGCCAGCCCAGCCAGCTGGCCTCCACGCGCCGGGTCACCGGAGGATCGGACCCCGCCAATCCTCCGTGTGCCGCCCATCCGGAGCCGATGCTGCCGTCGCAGGCCTCCACGCAGGACCCCTGCCAGGGGCCGTTCGCGGTCGAAGCCAGGACCGGCGTGTGGGCGGGAGGCGCCGGCGAAACGGTCCCCCGGCTGAGCGCCGACGGGTACACCGTCGCATTTCTGGCCAGCGCCCCGCTGGTGGCGCTCGGCTCCGGCTCCGGCGGGGGCCTGTCGGGCCGTCACGCCGACGCGTACGTCGCCGACATGCACGAAGGGCTCTCGCGCACGCAGGCGCTCACGCCCCTCACCGAGCTTGCCGGCGGCGAAGAAACGCACATCGCCACCAACGCGCCGATTCTAAGCCTCGGCATTTCCGCCGACGGCGAACAGGTCGCGTTCACCACCAGGCGCACCGTGTTCCCGCTCGGGTCGCCTGCATACGTCAGCCCGCCCGCGCCGGTCCCCGGGCTGAACGAACTGTTCGAGGTCGACCTCACCGACGACACGCTCACGCGCGTCACCCACGGCTACGCGGGAGGTGCCAGCGAACACCCCCACCAGACGGTGATTGCCGGCGAAGAAGACGAATACAAAAAAGAAGAGGACGGCGCGCAGTCGCCCTCGCTGTCGGCTGCCGGCCAGCAGCTGGTGTTCGCCTCGACCGCCTCCAATCTCGTGTACGGGGACGGCAACACGCCGCCGCTCGGCAGCGAAGCCACGGATGGGAGCGATGTGTTCGGTGTCCAGCGCATCCTGTTCGAACCGGCGCCCACCCCGCAGTACGTGACGGCCGCGCCCGGCCTCTCGATCGCACCGCTGTGGCAGCTCGGCGTCACCGCGCTGTCGCTCGGCGACGGCGATGTGCTGCTGTATGTCCAGGCGCCCGAAGCGGGCACGCTCAGCGCGCTCGCCGGCGGCCCCGTGCGCACGCGCGCGGCGCGCGCCCCGCGTGCTTCGCGCCACGGCCGTCGCAAGGGCGCCGGCGCCCGCGCCGCGGCTGTGCGCAACCGCACGGTGGCCACCGCCACGGTGCGCAGCGCCGCCGGCGGCGGCCTGACGACGCTGCTGCTCGAGCTCGCCTCGGGCTACCGCGCGCTGGCGGCGCAGCCGGGGGGGCTGTCCGCCACCGCCAACGTGACGTTCACCGCGGCCGGCCATCCGGCGCTCCACGAGAGCATCCCCGTGTCGTTCGTGCGGGCCGCGTCCAAGCGCTCGGCGTCGCATGTGACACGGCGAGCCAGGGTCACGCCCCGGCGGGGGGTTCGGGGCAAGCGGCGGATCCGTGGCAAGCAGCAGGTTCCTGCGAAGCGCACGCGGGGGGCGCGGCGATGAGGCGACTCGCGCTGCTCGCGATCCTCCTCCTCGCCGGCGCGTCGCTGGCCGCGGCCGTGCAGGCCGCCGGCCAGGGTCTCAGCGACGACGGCGGCGCCGAATGGCGGGTCGAACAGCCCCAGCCGCCCGCGCCTCCACCGGGCGTCCCGGGCTCGAGCACCCCGATCGGCCTCGGGCGGGTGGGGGACATCGAGTTCTGGGCGCCCAACCGCGGTGCGCTGATCACCGCCGGCAACGGCAGCACGATCCCCGCCGGAGTGTGGCTGTACAACGGCCACGACTGGCGCGAGCTGGCGAAGGTGTGCGGCGCCACCGACGGGCGCATTGCCTGGGCCGGCCCCGACGAATTCTGGACGATCTCCGACGGGCGCCCCGGCCAGGCCGCCGAAGCGCTGGGCGGCGAGCCGCCGCTGCAAGACAACACGTTGTGCCACTTCGCCCCCCCGCCCAACGATCCCGAAGGGCCGCTCGAAGTGGTCGCCTCCTACGCCGAGCCGGCGTTCCAGTCCAACTCCTACCAGGTGATGCACGCGGCCGCCTGCCTCACCGCAGACGACTGCTGGTTTGCCGGCCAGCCGCTGCCGGCGCCGCAGATCGGCGCGTTCGAGCTGCACTGGAACGGAAGCTCGATCGCCGCCGAACCGTACCTGCCCGAAGGGCATCCCGTGTACGACATCAGCCCCTTCGAGGGTTCGCTGTACGAGAGCCTCGCGCTCTCCCCCGCCGATCTGGTGCTGAAACGCTCGCTTGAGTTGCCCGCGCTGCTGCGCGGCGGAGCCGGCGCCGCCGGCTTCGAAGCGGAACCGGCTCCGCCGCTCTACGGCGCGCGCGAGTTTCCGTACGCGCTCAACTACCTGCACCTCTCCACCGACCCCAGCCCCGGCGCGCCCGAAGAAGAAGCGCTGTGGGGAGCGGCCGGCCCGCAGATCCCGGCGCCCGAAAAATCGGCTCCGGCCGGTGTGACCGTGGTGCGCGACTCCAAGCTGCAATACCTCAGCGCACAGGGCGTCTACGTCAAGGAAGGCGTCCCTCGCTGGACCCAGGTGCTGGGCCCGGAAACCAAACCGTCGGGGCTTGAACGCTTCCCCGAAGACGTCGTGACCTCGATCGCCGCCGAACCCGGCACCGACAGCGCCTGGCTGGCGCTGGACGGCGAAGGCGACAGCCAGAGCCCCCGGCCCACCGCGCACGCCGTGATGGCACGGGTCTCGGCCGATGGGACGATCTCAGACGAACTCTCGCTGCCCGGCGAAGGCGACCCGTACGGCCCCAAGGGCGCGGTGGAAAAGCTCGTGTGCCCCGCCGCGCACGACTGCTGGATGGTCACCGACCAGGGCTGGCTGCTGCACCTCAGCCCCCTTGGCGAAAACACGCTCGAAGAAGACACCGATCCGGTGTTCGCGGGTGGCCTGATCACCTCTCGCCCCACCGACGAAAGCTTGCCGCAGGTGCCCTCCGACGCTCCCCCGGCCGACGACTCGGGTCTGGAAGAAGCGCCGCCCCTGCAAACCGACGCCGGCGTGGAAACCACCTCCGAAAACCACTTCGACACGGTGGCCGTGCCGTTGCTCTCCCACGTCCGCTCGCGGCTGGTGCACGGCACCACGCTGATGTTGAGTTTCCACCTGGCCGTCAAGGCGCGCGTGCGGCTGCTGGCCAAACGCCGGCGCGACCTGGTGGCGAGCAGCCCCATGCAGGTGTTGAAGGCCGGCGACCGCAGCATCCAGCTGCGCCTGCACCGGCGGCGCTGGCCGACCAAGCTCGAACTGCAGACGCACGCCCTCGCGCCACTGCCCACCCGCTCCACCCGTGAAGCGGGCACCAACACCGTGTCCACCTCGCTGGCGTTCCCCAATGCGCTCGGAACGCCGGGATTGGAACCGTCGCTTTGACACGGCGCACATCGGCAAGGCGCCGGCTGCGCCGGCACGCTCTGAGCGCGCTCGTGCTCGCCGCGGGCGCATTCGGCACCGGGGCGCTGCTCACCTCCTCGGGGCCGGCGACCAGCGCTGCGGCGGTGCAGCAGGGTGTCGGCAAACTCGTCCCGCAGACCGACGCATCGGTTCCCGCGCGCGACGTGACGATGATCGGCGCCTCGCCCGGAGAGGAACCGGGGGAGACGTGGGGCGTGGGCATCCGCAACGGTGCGAGCGCGATCGTGCGCTACACCGCCTCCGACGGCTGGTCGCTGGCGGGCGAACCGCTCGACGCCGACGGTCAGCCGCTCGCCGGCTTCAAGCTCGACCAGCCCGAAGGCTTCAGGTTCCCCTACCCCAGCCCGCTGGCCGGGCAGATGACCCCCGACGGCGGCGGTGTGCTCGCCGGCACGGTGCCCAAGACCGGCGGTTCCGGCACCCAGCAGGTGCTGCTCGTGCGCGCCCCCGGGGGCGCGTTCACCGAAGCGCCCGCGCTGCCCGCCGGGATGCTGGGCGAAGGCGAAAGCCTGTTCGGCTTGAATCTGGCGCCGGCGATCGCCGCGCTCGAAGAACCGGGCGGGGGCGCCGGCGCGCTGGTGGCGCCGGCCGACGAAGGCGGGGGGGTCGTCGGCGCGGTGCTGCACTGGGACGGCCACAGCTGGACACGCGAGCCGATCGAAATCCCGGCGAAGAGCAGCAAGGGGTTCCAGGTTCTGGCGATCGGCGCCAGCTCTCCTGCGAACGCATGGCTGATCGCGCGGCTGTCCTCCGAATATGCGCCGGGATCGGTGGCGCTGTTCCGCCGCCACCCGGGCAGCGGCGCGCAAGCCACCACCTGGCTGCCGGTCACACCGAAAGCCGGTGGGGAAGCGGGCGAACCGTTGAGCGTGCCCGTCGAAGAAGGACACGTGCACAAGCCGTTCGCGATCCCCAGCGGCTACCAGTCGCAGATCCTCACCGCGACCGCCGAAGGCGTGTGGATCGACGGGGTGCGCCGTGACGCTCAGGCCTCCACCACCATGTACTTCAAGCCCGAAGGCGAAACCGCTGGCAGCGTGCTCGCCGCCTGGTGCAAGCTGCCGGCCGGGGCGCCCGAAAGCGCTCCGCCGTGCCAGTACGAATTGCCCGAACCGCTGCCCACCGCGGACGCGCGCAGCTTCGCGTGGGCCAATCCCTCCGCGAACGGCGGCTTCGGCGAACGGATCGTCACGGGCTTCCCGGAAGGCGTGAGCATGCGCCTGCAAGGCAGCGCGCTCGAACCCGTGCTGTCGCTGGGCGGCTCCCTGGCCCCCGCCGACGTGGGCGGCACCTTCGGGGCGGCCTTCGCCTCGCCGCAGGACGGCTGGCTGGGGCAGGAAACCCTGCCGGTGCACCTCACCACCGCGCCGGCGCCCAGCCGTCTGGCGCCGTGGCCGGTGGCGTTTCACGCGGCGCTGCTGGCCGTGGCCCCCCAGCCGGGCGCAGCGGTAGGCGCGCTCTCAAGCGAAGCGCTCGCGGTCGGCGACCAGGGCGAGGTCACCCGCTACAAGCCGGGCCAGGGGTGGCTGCCGGAAAGCCTCCTGGGGCCGGGCGGCCGGCGCGAAACGCCGCGCCTGCGCGCGGTCGCCTGGCCCACCCCCACCCGCGCCTACGCGGTCGGCGATCCCGCCGAAGGCGCGCTCGACCAGATGTGGCTGTGGCGCGCCGAAACCGGCCTGTGGGAACCGGATCCCGCGCAGCCCGAGAACTTCCGCGGCAACCTGTTGGGGGTCGCGTTCGATCCCAACAACCCGGCGCGCGGCTATGTGGTCGGTCAGGACGGAGTGCTGCTGCGCTACGGCAAGACCTGGATCCAGGAACCGGAAGCGGCGATCCCGCCGCCGGCGCGCGGCGCCAACTTCACCTCGATCGCGTTTGCCGGCTCGGAGGCGATCGTCGCCTACCGCAAGCTGCCCGACCCTTCGCGCGACCTCTACGAAGGGGGCCTGATCGTCAACGACGGCTCCGGCTGGCAGGTCGACCAGGGCGCCGCCGCCGCGCTCGGCGCGAACGTCCCGTGGGCCGTCGCCGGGCTGCCCGACGGCGGCGCGGCGTTCATCGCCTCAGGGTCGGGCGAAGGCACACAGATCTACGAGCGCGAAGCGGCGGGCGCTCCGTGGCAGGCGAGCGCCACGCCGTTTCCGGCGGCCGCCGGCACGCCGGGCGCGATCGCCCTGTTCCGCGAAGGTGGCGCGCTGCGGGCGATCACGTCGGGAACCGAGCCCGACACGTATGCGGTCGAATCCGAACCGACCCCGTCGCTGGGGCAGCCGCCGATCTTCAACCAGCCCTATCCGGTGGGGTCGGACCCCGAACACGGAGTGATGCGCCAGACCGCCTCCGGCTGGAGCGACGAGGAGCACGAACTCAGCGACGTCAAGGAACCGCCCGGCGGGTATGCCCACTACGACACCGTCTACCAGCCCGACCCGGTGGCATCCGTGCTGGTGGATCCCTCCGGCGGGCAGGGGTGGGCGGTGGGCGGCGCGGTCGAACCCGAACACCCGCTGCTCGATACGTCCGACATCTACCGCTACCCGGCCGAACCGGCGACGGCGCCCGTCGGCGTGGGTTCGGCGCAGATCGGCACGAAGGGGGAAGACGCGCTGTTCGCGATCGCCGGCGGCGCCCAGTGCTCAGCCCCGTGCGCCAACCTCGCCAACGCGCGCATCGGTCCCGACGTGTGGTTGGAACACGCCATGAAAGTGGCCGGCGAAGTGCCGCACATGCGCGCCTTCCTGTACACCGGGCCGCGGGTCACCACCGGCCAAACGGCCGGCCCCGCGACGCGGGCGGTGCCCTACAAACAGGAGCTGGGGCGCTATGCGGAAATCCTGCGCGCCAGCCCGATCGCCTACCCGGCCGCCTCGCCGACCGACCTCAACGCCCCGGCCGCGGACGGCGGCACCGAGGCGACGTTCGAGGAAGACTTCGGTGAGCTGCCTTATGCCCCTTCTGAATGCCAGGGGCCTGGCTGCCAATCGGCCTATTACTCGTTTCTGTCCCAACCCAAAGGCGAAAGCGGCGAAGGCGGCTCGGTGCTCGTGATCGTGCTCGACAGCACCGGTCCGGTGTCGGGGGCTCAGCTGAAGTGGCTCGAAGAAAAGCTTGCATACGCAAAGAGCAGGGAAGAAAAAGGTCGCCCTGCGCCGGTGCCCGCGATCGTGGTCGGCAACGCCGATCTGAATGCCGAGATCGCCGCCAACGAAGCCGCCGCGAGCGAAGTCACTGAAGTGCTCGTCTGTGGGCAGCGGGGCGCCTGTAGCCACAGGAAAGATGTCGCGTCGGCGTACTTCTTCGACTCTCCTGAACAGAACGTCACACTCCAACTGCATGCGGGCGGCGCCTCGATCCCCAGCTTCGGCTCGGGCACGCTTGGCTACGTCAGCTACCAGGCCGAAGAACGGAGCGGCTTCATCGGCGCCAGCGGCTTCATGATCGCGCAGGTGAACATGGCGAAGCTCGAAACCGCCATCAACAAAGCGCCGGTCAGTGTGGAGTTGATCCCCAACATCGGCGAACTGGCCATGGAAGCGCAGGCCGGGACGCTGCTGCGTCGCAGCCAGGCGGGGCTGTTCGTGGGGCTCGCCAGACGCCCCCGCGCCGGCAGCCGCGCGGCCAGCAAGCAGACGCAGCCCGAAACCGATCCCTACATCCCCGTCCCCTCGCTGTGCATCGGCGCGGCCTGCGCCGCCGGGTTGCTGCCGGAAGCGACACTCATCTCGTCCAAACCCAAATTCGGGGGCTTCGTCGAGCCCAATCTCGTAGCCGAACCGCACGGTCGTGAGGTCCTGCAGAACGCCAAAGGCGAAGCGATTCCCGACGAACCGCGCAACGCCAAAGGCGAACTCAACCCCGGCGATCAGTTCAGCGAAAACGCCAATGGCGAACCGATCAACGAACGGGGGGAAGTGCTTGTCGTAAAGCAGCAGGAGGGCCTCTTCTGTGCCTACAACCCGGGGACCACCGACGTCACGATCAGCGCTGGCGGCCTCTCCTACACCCTGCCGGTGACCGTGCAGGCGGGGAGCGTGCGCCAACCGTGCGGCACGGTGCCGACCGACAACCCGCGCGTGTCCACCCATGCCGGCGCGCCGGTGCCGCCGCCCGCGCCGGCTCCGGCGCCGGCCGGTCCGGCGCCCGCGTCCTCGCCGCCCCCGCTCGTGCCCGTGCCGCCGCCACCGGCGCCTGTTCCCGCGCCGCCGCCGCCGCCGAGCCGCCCGGCGCCGCCCGCTGCTCTGCCTCCGCCGTTCTTCGTGGCGGCACTGGCGCCGGTGCCGGCGACGGCGATCGTGCCGCCGCCGCCTCCACCGGCCGCCAACCCGACGCCCCCGAGCGGCACCTCGGCGGTCACGTCGCCCGTGGAGGCGGCGCAGAAGGAAGAGGAGGAGGAGGAGGCGACCGAGTCGGTGAGCAACCAGGCGGTCGCCTACCGCGCCGTCGAACACGAGCCTTCGCCCGCCTACATCCTCGGCGTGGTCGCGCTGGCCGCATTCGCCGGCGCCTCCACGCGCCGGCGAATGCGCGGCGGGCGCCGGGATATGCCGATCGCGCCGGCCACGCTCTCGACGATGCGCACTCAGCGGCGAGCGGCGGCGCGGCGGGGGCGCCACTTCTGAGCGCCGCCAATGTTCTCCAGTAGTTCACGATCTGAATACAAAATCGACGGGGCGTTCCGTCAGCCTCAGGTTCTAATGGGCGTCTTTTGCCTCCGGCTACCGCGTGGCGAGGGGGCGGACTCCTCGACCTCGGTCGCACGCCCGTTTTGGATTGGCCAACGACAAGATCGGAGCATGGATGTCTGACCGCGTAGGTGTCCTTCGAGGGCTGCTGGCACTGCTGGCTGGGGTGCTGCTGATGACCACGGCCACGGCCACCGTCGCCCGGGCGGACAGCTACGGCGAAATCGGACATCCGTTCGGGGAACGCGGCACCGGTCCCGGGCAGTTCAAGTCGATCCCGTCGACCACCGTAGGCTTCGGCGTTGATCCAGCCGACAACAACAGCGTCTACGTCGTCGACAGTCCCAATCTAGAAAAAAACGAATATCGGATTCAGAAGTTCAGCGCCAACGCCAAAGGCGAATACGGCTTTGAAGCGTCTGTCACGTTCAAAGCGCCGATCGACTCCAACGCGACTACGCAGGACAGGGTCGAGGGCGTCGCTGTCGACCCGACGCTCGAACGCGTCTACGTGCTCGCCGTCGAGGAACGGCCCCCGAACGAAGAAAAAGAAGAAGGAGAAGAAGTAACACACCGCGTGGATGGGGGAGTGTTTGCCGCAGGCACCCTCTATGCGTTCTCGACCAAAGCCAACGGAGCAAAACTCGAACCCGCCAGCGGCACCACCAACGGGGGGGTGCTGGCTGGCGCGGGCGTGCTGAAGTCACAGTCTGAAACGCCCGGCGAAGCGCTGCTGGAACCGAAAGGCATCACGGTCGATCCCACCACGCACGAAGTGATCATCCTCGGAGCCGAGGATCCAGGCGAAATAGAAGAAGTACCGCAGTCGCTCATCGCGCTGCAGCGGGTCACCGAAAAAGGCAAATTGGGCGCCCGCTACGTCGACACCACGAACTTTTTTGAAATTGAACCCGGCGGCGCGGTGCCGTCTGCCGCCTCGCCGGTGGTGACGTCGAGCGGGAAGGTGTACGTGGAGACGGTCGATCAGATCGTCGAAATCCCGTCGAACTTCACTGAAAAAACGCCGCCCAGCGTATTGCTCGAACTAGAAGGCGCCAAGGACCAGCTCACCGGCTTCCCCGCGCAGCCGCCCTCGACCTACGGCGCGGGTCTCTCGATTGGGCCGGAAGGAACCATATACGCATACGCGGGCATACAGCAACAGGTGCATCCGAACGAAGCCAAGTACCCTGGCGTCCTGCTCTTCAACTCTGATGGCGTTGAGGAAGGTTGGACGGGGGGTCAGAGCAAAGCTAGTGCCCACGAAGGTAAATGCCTGATCAGCTTCTCGGGCACGCCGGCGGTGGCGGCCGGCAAGGAACACGACGTGTTCGTCTACGACTCCAATCCAAATGAACCGCGCGTGCTCGAGTTTGGCCCCAATGGCACGGGTTGCCCGCACGCCAGCGCTACCGCCCCGAGTGCCGAAGTGGAAGGACGTTTAGCTCCGGAATCTGAACCTGTGCCGATCAGCAAGAAGGTGTCGCTGTCCTCGACGCTCACGCAGGGCAACGCCCTCAGCGTCGAATGGGAATTCGGAGATGGCACCAAGGAAACGGTGAGCACCGACGAGTATGAGAAGACCGAAGCCGAACACCAATTCACGGCCGGCGGAGAACTCACCGTAACCGAGAAGATCCACACCGACGATCTGGCCACGCCGGAAATCGTGGTGCACAGCAAGATCAACATCGTCGCCACGCCACCGACCGTCGTCACCGACGAAGCCCAGCAGGTTGAAGACACGTCGGCGACGGTTACCGCCACGGTCGACCCCAATGGCGGAACGGTGTCGGAATGCTATTTCGAATACGGCGAAACAGAAAGCTATGGCAAAAAGGCGAGTTGCGCGTCGTTGCCAAATGCGGGAGCTGTCAACCCGGTAAACGTGTCGGCTCAGCTCAGCGGTTTGAGCGAGCACACCACTTACCACTTCCGCATCGTCGCAGTCGACGGCGGCGAAACGAGCAAAGGGGCGGACGCCGAATTCACCACGGGCCCGAAGCCCACCGCCACCACCGAAGCGGCGAGCGGCGTCTCGTCCGGGGGCGCCACGCTCAATGGCGCCATCAACCCGCAGGGCGCGACCGTGAAAACGTGCAAGTTTGAATATGGGACGTCCACTGCGTACGGACAGGTCGCCGCGTGCGCGTCGGAGCCGGGGTCGGGCGATGCGCCCGTGGCGGTGTCCGCGGCTGTGACGGGCTTGAAAGCCAGCACCACCTACCACTTCCGGGTCGTGGCCGTGACTGCCGCCGGCACGAGTAACGGCGAAGACAAGACGTTCGCAACCGGCGCTGCTCAGGTGATCGAAGAAGGACCTCCCCACGAAATAGAAGTCGGGAATCCGAACAAACAGCAGGAAGAAGCCGAAGCCGCCAAAAAACATCAGGAAGAAGAAGCGGCGGCCAAGAAAAAAGCCGAAGAAGAAGCTGCCAAGAAAAAAGCCGAAGAAGAAAAAGCCAAAGCGAAACCGACCCGTGCGCAGCTGCTGGCAAAAGCGCTCAAGAGCTGCAAGAAGGAGTCAAAGAAGAAGCGGTCGAAGTGCGAAGCGGCGGCGCGCAAGAAGTACGGGAGCAAGACCAAGGGCAAGAAGAAAAAGAAGTAGGAGATTGGGCCTCAACACGGCGAGGCTGGCCTGCCATATGGGGAGGCGGCTTGCTTCAGCTCAAAGCACCTAGTAGCGAATCGGGCGATGCCAAATCGCAAATTGATGTAATCAACTCGTGAACGACGCGGATGAAAAAAGGTCCGCCGGCGGTGCAATGCGCGCCAATGCACGGTCAAAAATCAGTTTCGTAACACCTGCGGCGCTGAGTCTTGGAAGGATCATGGGCGGCGGGATTCCCGCTGTAAACGATGAGAAACCTAACCTGCTAACCAGGAGGTAGTTGAGTAATGAAGTTTCTCTCCGCACGCGGCATCGCGCTGACGTGCATCCTCTCGGCGGTGCTGGTAGCCGCGTTTGCGTTGCCGGGTGTGGCGGGTGCCACGACGGTCGGCAAACAGTGCTCCAGCACGGCCAAAGTCAAAGGCCAGGGGTCGACGCTTCAGGAAGAAGCCGAGCTTCTGTGGACCGAACAGTTCAACATCTCTGGCAACAAATACGCCTGCAACGGCACCCAGCCCGCAACGGGCGAAAAAAACAAACCAGTAGTCGAATATCTCCACCCGGGCTCCGGCAGCGGGCATGCGCTCAGGAGCTGGGGCGCCTCCATCAAAAAACCAGAAGAATACATCGGGCCTGAACCTGAAAACGCGTTCCTCGGCACCGACGAACCGCCGAACCGTACGCAGCTCGGCGAAATCGAAAAACGTGAGACCACGCTCACGCCGGAATCGGTCGAGACCATCCCGGTGCTCGAGGGCGCGGTGGCGATCATCGCCAACCTGCCCGAAGGCTGCCAGGCGACGAGCAAATCAAACGCCGGTCGTCTCGTGTTCAACGACTCGACGCTGGAGGGCATCTACCGCGGTTCGATCACCAAGTGGAGCTCGATCACTGAAAACGGCGACAAACTGTCGGCGCTTGCAGCGAAAATCGCCAAAGTGACGGTTACGAACAAATCGACCAAACTCACTGTTGCGTCCGGTGGTTTCCCCGGCGTGAAGGTTGGCTACAAAGTCACCGGCACGGGCATTCTGGTGGGAACGACGGTTGTGTCGATCAGCGGCAATGAACTGGAACTGTCGAAAGCAGCGATCAAAACGTCGCCTGAAGCCGGCGAGACCGTGACGTTCACAGCGGCGTGCAATGCCGAAACAGCGATCACCCCGATCGTGCGTCGTGATGGCTCGGGTACCACGCACATCTTCAAGCGTTACCTGAACCTGATCAACACCGCGAAGTTCACCGACGAAGAAGGCAAAGAAGTGACGTGGGGTGAAATCTCCGAGGGCGGCGCCAACACGCAGTGGCCCGCTGGAGTGGTCACGAAGGAGCACAAAGGCGCGGAAACGTGCGAAGGCAGCCCGTGCATGGTGACAACCGTGGCGGAAACCCCGAGCAGCGTGGCCTACGTGAACCTGGCCGACGTGCGTTCGAATGGCGCATTCAGCAAGAAATCTCTGGAAGGCGGTCCGAAATTCCAGAAATTCTGGGTGCCCCTGCAGAACAAAGAAGGCGAAGAATCCTACCAGGACCCGGCTTCCAACAAAGACGTTGAAGCCAAAGCCAGCGCCAACTGCGCCGGCGAGGAATTCTCCAACGGGTCCGCGCCGTTCCCGCCGCCGTCGGTGACGGCTCCGTGGGATGAAGTCACGACGAAACTGACAGAGCCGAAGTACACGCTCTGCGGCTTCACGTACGTAATCACCCTCAACGCCTACAGCGCGTTCACCGTGCCTACTCCGACGCTTGAAGAGGCGACCACGGTGCACGACTACCTGCAGTTCGTGCTCAACACCGAAGGGACCGCAGGTAAAAAGGGCGGCCAGTCCCTGATCGTCAACAGGGACTACCTGCCGCTGGCGAAAGGTGAAGTGCTCACCGAGGCACAGAACGGCGCCAACCGCGTCGCCTTCTGATCGGTCACGCTCGCTGTCGCGATTGCGATAGCGGCGGGATCTGAGACGAATCGGTAGCAAACAGGCAGTGAGCGGGCCGCCCCAAGGATGGGGCGGCCCGTTTCTTTTGCGGCGCGCACGAAATTTCGACATTTATACGATGGTTGCGAGCGATGATGCTCGCGGTGGGAGTCGCGATCGAAACCGTCGATGAATCGCGTGTGGCGGCGTCCCAGTCGCCGATCCGCGGTGATATCGCGGTGTCGTACGAGGGGAGCCGCGCCCGTCCGTTGCGGCCGCTCAAGCGGGCGCTTGACGTGGTCGGGGCCGCCGCTGGGCTGCTCGCGGAGGACGCGGGCATCGCCGGCCGCCACCGCCACCGCCGGCGCCTGGAGCTGGTGCCCGGCATGACCGGCCCCTGGCAGCTTCTCGGCCCCGCCCGCGCCTCGCTTGAGGAGATGGCCGCGATCGACTACCGGTATGTCGCCGAGTGGTCGCTGCGGCGAGACCTGGCGATTCTGCTGCGGACGGTGCCCCACGTGGTGGGGCGGCGGGGGCTGTAGGGAGCGGGGGATGTCGGGCGTCGGCGACCGGGTGGCCACCACGCCACCCACCCAAAGTGCGTGCGATTGCGAAAGCATGGTGGCAGCCTCACGAGGTAGCATTTCGCGCTGATGACCTCCATGACCGGCAGACAGCGCGGCCTGTTCCTGTTCTGGGCTGTGGCGGGTGCGATGCACTTCGTGCGTCCGCGCTTCTATGAAGCGATCGTGCCGCCCCCACTGGATCGCCGCAAGCGGGAGGTGGTGGTGGTCAGTGGACTCGCCGAGCTGGTTGGGGCGTTTGCCGTCCTTCCCAGCCGGACGCGCCGCCTCGCCCGCCTCTGGCTGCTGGCGACGCTGGCCGCCGTGTACCCGGCCAACATCTACATGGCGCTCAGACCGGAGCGGTTTCGTGCCATTCCGAGGCCGCTGCTCTGGGCGCGCCTGCCGGTGCAAGGTCTGTTCGCCTGGGTGACGTGGCGGGGTACCGAGTAGCTACGCCCGGTCGCTGCGGCGTCGGCGGGATCGTACTCGGTGGCGTCGTGGCCACCGTGGTGCCCGAGATGACGCCCCGGCCATCGAAGGGAGCGAGCGCCGCACGAGCTTGCTCCCGTAAAGCGATGTGTCCCCTGATGTACGGTCCCGTTGATCTGGTCCCTGGTTCATGGACTCGGTTTGTGAGAGGGTGGGCGGCATGAATGCGAGGAGCTGTCATGCCGAAGTCGTATGCCCCGGAGTTTCGTCGTCGTGTGGTCGATCTTTGTCGTGCTGGA
>Ga0210398_10000486_pt1 | contig 45289 bp, 29 predicted proteins | sample IncBWC4OmetaG_FD_161047 | JGI IMG/M metagenome (GOLD analysis project Ga0210398, IMG submission 161047) | Forest soil microbial communities from Barre Woods Harvard Forest LTER site, Petersham, Massachusetts, United States - Inc-BW-C-4-O | ecosystem: Environmental > Terrestrial > Soil >...
CGCGCTCGAAAACAGTCCCGCTCGCAAATGAACCACCCATGTCGATTTCTTGTCGGGCGACCAACTTATGCCGACTCGAGGTGAGAAGTTCGCAAAGCTGCTGGGCGCAGTTTGAAACTGGTAACGGAAGCCCGAATTCAAGGTGAAGTGATCGTTTAGCTTTGCGCCGTCTTGCGCGTACAAAGCCAGCCGCCATTGAGTGAAGGGCACAAGAGGAGTTCCGCTGGTAATCTGAAATGCCGTTGGCGCTCCACCAGGGAGGTTCAGAAGGGCACGACCGTACTGTTCGATTGCACTGATCGTCGTTTTTTCGCCGGTTGGCATGTTGTTCGCGTCAAGCACAGGCGCGCTTCCCCCTCCAAAGACCAATGCGCCGTTGAAGGTGTCTGGATCGTAGTCGTCCACGAATACACCGAGAGATTGCACACCAACCTTCAGCGTATGGCGGCCTCTAGTGAGCACTGCGTCATCATCTGCTTCGAGATCGCGTTCTCGGTTGTCGAGAGCCCCATGGGTTGACCCGCCGCCAACGAAATAGCCCGCGACCTGCAAGGAAGGGTCCGTCGAAAGAGGCGTCTGCTCGGTGCGTTTCCAGGAGTAGCTGATCCGGGTCTCATGCAACAGATTGGCGCCAACGGACTGCGTGTTCAGCAGGCGCAGATCGTATTCGCTTGACAGATTGTTGTAACCAGCTTCAGCAAGAACTAAGCCGCCGGCACCCTCGTTCCCGAGGTTGTTGACGTTGGAGGCAAAAGAAACAGTTGCCAGATCATTTGGGTTGATTTGCCAATCTGCGCGCGCGGACCCAATCCACAGCCGTTGCGGAGCAGGTACGGATTGTTGCAGAGGCGCGGGGGCTCCGTCTGCATCCAATGTCACCGCATCGACCACATTGAACTCACCGATATCGCGCTTTTCCAGCGCAAAGAAGACATCGCTTTTCTTCGGCGTGATGGGCCCACCGAGTTCGAAACCATATCGCTGCCTGTTCGCGGGCGTGGCGGCCGTGGACAAGGGGTCAGTGGCGTTGAACGGAGTGGCGCTGTCAGCAAAGAACAGGGCTCCGTGCCACGGTCCGGCCCCTGGCTTGGTTGCGATCTCAATCCTGGCGCCCAGCCACGGCGGGTTCTGATACTCGGAAGAGAACAAGTCAGGATTGACGCGAATGGAAGCGATGGAACTCTTCGGGGGCAACGCGCTGCTGTTTTGGAAGCCATCGACCGTGACGAGAGCACGACCAGTAGGACCGCCTGCACCCGCGGCAAGAGCTTGCAACTCGCGAAGAAATTCGTCCGGATCATCCGAGAGCCGTTGCACTTCTTCAGTTCCGAGTACCGTCGTGCCCGCCGTGCGTCCGTCGTCTACCCCGTTTTCATTTGTGTTCACCTGTATATCGGTCTCTACTGACGCCACAGTAAGCTGGAGATTGACATGCGCGGTGCCACCTGCACGAGCGTGTGCATGGGCGACGGCTTGGGCAAATCCGTCGGCATTCGCGGTAATCGTGGTTGAGGTGACGGACACACATGGGAAGACATAGTGGCCGGTTGTATCCGTTACATCCGTTGCTCCGGTGCCGGCCTGCACATGTACTCCGGGAATCACTGCTCCGGTTTGATCGGTAATCACACCGTCGATTCGCATCCCTCGAACGCAGGGCTGCTGTGCGGAAGCCGCCCCGGAAAGCAACAATCCCATGAGCAGAGGTGCGTATCGACGGCCGACGAGAATGCGCGCCTTCGCTGTCGGTCCGTAATTGGCTCCGAATCTCTTACTGTTCATCTCGCCTCCGGTCATCCTTGCTTGACCTATCAAGATAGGTAGTTTCGGACGAGGTTCGCTTCCCGTTTGGAGTAAAGCGCTTGTTTATTGGTGCGAGTCGGATCAATTCAAAATTCTATGAAGCCTGCCAGCAGCCCATCTGATGAGTACTCCACGGAATAGTTCCGCCGGTGACGACTCGGCAAGCCGAAAGCCCGTCCAGGTTTTTGCCGTCGCAGAAGACAATGCAAAGCTATTTCCAGTACATCCTCCTGCGTAGTGCCGAGCTGCGGCGTGCGTTGTCCACTCGATCTGATGTTTCGTTGCCAACAGGGGAATTTCCGGCACAGGGTGAGGTGAATTCTGCAAACCTCATTTGCAGTCGACTGAACTTATAGGAACAACGCAGCCCGTTGCCCGTGGATCGCCGCGACGGAAAGCCATGGGTCGACGCCGCAGATACAATTCCTCCATCCGAGTCAGCGAGTCCGTGCAATCGATTTTTTCGCCGCTGCGTAACTGATCAGAGACTCGGTTTGCAATCGCCTCATCTCCTTCATGACAGATGGCATGCCCAAGTTCGTGGCTAACGGCGAGGGTAAGAAGTTGGTCGACCGGCACGCCAAGGTCTCTCGAAAGTTCATCCCTTCGAGGCGGTGTAGGCGAGAAAAGTGCCTCTTCCAGGAAGGTTTCGCGTGCGTCGATGGCGGTAAACGCCGGGCTGCGCCTATCGACGTGCAGCTTCAGCACCACTGACTGCCAATTCTCCGATCCTATGATTACCCAACTCCAACGTTCCGGCAGGTCAGCGGAATAGCGCACCAACTCCGCTCGTAGCTTAGCGATGTTCTGCAAGCATTCATGGTGGTCAAGTCCCGCATAGCAGAAGAATTCTTGGGTTGCAAGACTATTTACGTGTGCGGACTGCGAGGCAGCGGTTGCGAACAGACAGGCCCCGCAGAGAGTGACAACGGAGAGCAGGCGCGCTCGGAATGCCGGAGCTAAGAAGCGGCCGAACGGCCGAGCTGTTTTCATAAAAGCTTCCTCCCTAAGAACCGTCGTTTCACTGGGAACCAATCGCCGGGGCAGGTTGTCCGACTACTCGGTACACGGTAAGCGGACTAAGCAGGTATCCTCTACCTGTTCGTCGCGAACCGCTGGTTTTCCGACGCAGGATGGTAAGCAATGAGAGGAACGAGATGAAGCGGCGAACGAGTCGGGATTCGGCGGCTTATCTGATTGAAGAACGATCCAGGGAAATTCCGGCTCAGTGTGAGCTCAGCGCCGTTGGTGAGTTTCACGATGTAATCTCCGTGAAAAAGTGGATGCAGTTCGCGTACAGCCGCCTTGCGAACCAGAATGGATCGGTGTATTCGAAGGAACTCCTTAGGATCGAGCGTGTCTTCTAGACTCTTGATTGTCTGTCTGGCGATGTGATTAAGGCTGCTGGTGTGAATGACGACGTACTTGTTGGCCGCCTCGATCAGCATCACGAATCAGTTGAATGTTCAGGCCCGCAAGTCTCCGATATCGCATATATGCGAGACCTATTCCAAGACTATGGCCTTGCTCCTCTTCGGGCGCACTCCTCGCATGGAAACTGGTTCGGTCTTCAGGTGCAACCGGCTGTTCTTCCACCTCTGCTGCCGTACGCTGTGAACTTTCGCGACTGAGCCTGTGGGAAGCTTGCTGCCATCATTCGTGTAAGTCTGGGCGTCGTATTGGGCTCTTGCACATAGGCAAAGCGGTTGGTGACCAGAGTTCGCTTTTCTCTGTGTCCACGTTCGCCCGGGATGTTTCTTCGATGGAAAGGCCGCCGAAAAACCTCAACTCGACGATGCGACTCTGCTGCGAATTGAGCCTCGCCAGTTGGTTAAGGGCGTCGTCCAAAGCGACCATGTCCAGGCTGCGAGTCTTGAAGGCGAGCGCGTCGTCCAGCGTGAGCCTGATACCACCATCTCGCCTGGCGGCCTTTCGGGCTCGTGCGTAATCGACAAGAATCTGCCGCATCAATTGGGCGCAGATGGCTAGCTAAAGCTCGCGATTTTGAAAAGGAGTGAAGCCTTGCTTCTCTAGCCGGAGATAAGCCTCGTGCACCAGGGCGGTGCTTTGCAAGGTGTGGCCGGGACGTTCTTTCTGCAAGTAATGATGCGCTATGCGGCGGAGTTCGTCATACACAAGAGGAACTCCCGCACGAAAAGCTTCCTCGTCTCCGGTACACCAGTTCGCTAGCAATTCGCTAGCGGTCTTGGGCGAAAGCTGTGACACTACACCCCCGAATTGCTTGGGGCCCCGAACCTTTGGCTGGTAACCATAGCCGCACCCGCTATGAATGTCAACCGGAAAGGACACCCGGAAAGGACACCGGTTCTCCCAGGATCGGGTCATGAGCTTCGATTCGTTTGCTAAACAAACTATTTCTTGCTCGCGACCAATTCAGCGGAAGATTCCGCTTTAGCAAGTAGGCCTTAACTCTTCTAGAAGGGGAGTTCGGCGAAAAGACTCAACGAGGAGGCTACAAGCGTGAAACTCAAACTTCGGGTTCTTGCGGCTGTTGTGATTGGTGTGTCGCTCGCGGCTAACGTGCAACTCAATAATCCTGACAACCTCGCATTCGACGGTTCGGGCAACCTATGGGTCGCAAACTACGGAGCTAACGATGTTCTGGAATTAAATCCGACGTCGGGCGCCGTTCTCAATACGATCACGAACGGCGTAAGCGGCCCCACGCGCCTTTTTTTGTGGCCAGCGAGCTTTATGTTCTAAGCACGACTGGGAGCAACATCACTCAGTATGTCGATCTTCGCACTGCGGGGGCGAAGCTCGCCGGAGCGATCAGCATTCCCAGCAGCGTTACTCGCTCGCTGGGAGCGGCGGTTGACGCTTATGGCGACCTTTACGTCTCCGGCAGCAACTCCGATAACATTGTGGTTCTTAATATTGGCGGCGGGTTGGTTGAGACTCTCACCAAAGACAAGAGCGCCTTTCCATTTACGAGCGCTGGGCCACTGGCGATCCATGGTCGCGACATTTATGCGGGCTTCGGACCGCAGCCCGGCACGAACGCGGTCATCAGCTACAACGTGGGGGAGTTTCTAACAGGTGATCCGAAGGAGATCACACTTTACAACGACGGAGTCGATACCGGTCCCACTCAGGTTGCCTTCGACAGCAAGGGGAACGTGTACATTGCGGAATATTACAGCGGCACGGCCGTGAAGTATGCCCCCGGAAGCGGTAAGACGCCTACGCTGGTGATCAACCAGGGAACGAGCACTTGCGAGGGCATCGCCCTGGATAAGGATGGGAATATTTACGTGGCGAATTCGGCGTTGAACAACATTACTGTGTACAGCCCGTCCGGTGGCGGCCTATTCGCACCCTCGACTAGTTAGGGAGAAGTCGAAGACTCAATCGGCTCGGGGCGGAGACGGTCGAATCGTCTCCGCCTATATTTTGCACCTGGCCAGCTTGACGAAACAGGAGTTTTTCAACAGACACGCCTGATAAGGACACTTATGGTCAGCGCCTCGGGTGCCCAAGTTAGGCTACAATCGGCCTTTCGCACAAGAAAAAACGAATAGTCGGAGTCGTCATGCGAAATCTTGCCCTCTCGCTGGCCGCAACGCTCTTAATCCTTCCTGCTCTTGCCTCTGCCGCAGCCACCCCGGATCTTGGGGCGCGGCGCAAGGCTCTTCATTATCTGCTGCAAGAGCAGTGGGACTACACCATGCGCACGCATCCGATCTATGCATCATTCCTTGGCGATAAGCGATTCAACGATCAGATCGAAGACCTGTCGCAGAAAGCAATTGACGACGATCTCGAGCAGACACGCCGTTTCCTGGCCCGCTTCGAGGCGATCGATGCCGCTGGCTTTCCCGAGCAGGAGGTTCTGAACAGGCAATTGATGGTTCGAGACTTGAAGATTACTTTAGAGGGCGCGCGCTTCAAACCATGGGAGATGCCGGTCACACAACAGGATGGCATCCAGATCGATGTGCCGCAGCTGGCCAACATTTTATCGTTCGAAACGGTTAAGGATTATGAGGACTACATCTCCCGTCTCAACAAGCTGCCCGTCTTGTTTGATCAGACCATCGTGCAAATGCGAAAAGGCATGGCCGAAAATCTAGTGCCGCCGAGACCTGTGCTGGAAGAAGTCGTGAAGCAGTCGGACAACCTGGCCACGACGCCTGTGGAGAAAAGCCCGATCGCGCAACCCTTCGATAAATTTCCGGACTCGATTTCCGAGGTCGATCGCAAGCGCCTGCGGGAAGCTGGATTAGCCGCCATTCGCAATTCGATTACTCCTGCTTACGTCAAATTCACCGCCTTTGTTCGCGATGAATATGCGCCCAAAGGCCGCACTGAGCCCGGAGTCTGGTCGCTTCCCGACGGCGCTGAGCGCTATGCGTTCCGCGTCAAGGAATCCACGACGACGGATCTCACTCCCGAAGAAATTCACCAGCTTGGCCTGGCTCAGGTACAAGCAATCGAAAACCGCATGCTTGGAGTAGCCCAACAACTCGGATTTTCTGATTTGAAGAGTTTCTACGCCTCCCTCAAAACCAATCCCAAGCTGCATGCGCATTCTCGCGAAGAAATTCTCGATTTGTACCGGAAATATATCGGCCAGATGTACACCAAGCTGCCTGACCTCTTTGGGCGCATGCCGAAAGAGCGGCTTGATGTAAAACCCATCGAGGAATTCCGTGAAAAGGAAGCTTCCACCCACTATCTGGAAGGCACGCCTGACGGATCGCGCAAGGCGCACGTGATGGTAAATACTGGAGACTTCGAGAAGCGGACTACGCTCGACATTGAAACCACTGCCTATCATGAAGGCGTACCCGGCCATCACTTGCAGATTTCGATCGCGCAGGAACTTCCCGGGCTTCCTCCCTTCCGACAGCACGAGTACTACACGGCTTATATAGAAGGCTGGGCACTCTACGCAGAGGAATTAGGGAAGGAGGTAGGCTTCTTCCAGGATCCCTACAGCTACTATGGGCACCTTCAGGATGACATGCTGCGCGCGATCCGGCTGGTCGTCGACACCGGATTTCACTACAAGCACTGGTCGCGCCAGCAGGTGGTGGACTTTTTCCACGAGCACTCAGCCATCGATGAACCCGAGGTGCAGGAAGAAACCGATCGTTACATGGCATGGCCCGCGCAGGCTCTCGGCTATAAAATCGGACAACTTGAGATTTTCAAACTGCGGCAGTACGCGAAAGATCAGCTAGGCGAGAAATTTGATATCCGAGCCTTTCACGACGAAGTGATCGGAGGCGGGGCTTTGCCGCTCGACGTTCTTTCCAGCCGCATTCATGACTGGGTTGGAGTGCAGAAGGCCCAAGCCTCGCGTTCGAGTGCGAGTCCAGCGAGGTAAACTCTTTTAGTCGCCTGTGGCTGGCGAATTGATACTGAGGCAGTGAAACGGCTAGATTAACGAAACGCGCTGCGATGGAGAACTCCAACAAGAATGATTTCATTCCGAGTTTTTGCCCACCGCAGCAGGTCTACCGTTTGCCCGAACGACATTTCGCTGGTCTGCCCAACCATCGCGGACGTGTGCCACGTCACGCATGTAAACCATCTTGTCGTCGACGGCCCTGATAAATCGTCTAAGGGTTCGATGTAGCGCCGGGACGACGCCGGAGTGCCAGCCTAGCGGGCCATCACCTGGATCGGCTCCGAGAAAGCCGGGTCTTGGCTCCCAGCCGCAGCGCGTCTGACGGAGCGTTATCCCGCGAATGCCCTCCTCCAGCAGCTGCGATGAAGGCCAGAAGCGGGTCGTTGAAATGCTTTGCCGCCAGCTCCTGGGGCGCGGGCGCGAATTCCGGCGTTTCCAGAGGAATAGGATCTATGAAATCCTCACCCTTCGCTTGTAAGGCCCAATGCCACTCTTTGCTGACCCACTCCGATTTGCTGGCGTGACGGCACCAGAAGAGGTAGAACACGTCCGCGTCTGACACTCGTTGGCTAAGTTCCCGTTCCCAGTTCTGTCCCGATCGCAGCGCCGCCACGTCGACGAACACATTTAGTCCTTTGTAAGCAGCCTCCATGCCCTGGACCCGGTTCAAGACCTCGACCCGATCCTGACTGGCATACGACGCGAAGGCCGAGCGATGCGCGGTTGTGTGCGAAGGGATTTCACCAAGATCGAGCCGCGGTGGTCCGACTCGCACGACGAAGGACATCTTTGCGATTTCGCAGCCACTGAGCCGAATTGATGCGCTGCCGGCATAGGTTCCTTCCGATGCATTCGCGGGGACCTCAACCACGAAAGCCGTGCTTCCGATTTCTCCCGTCCACGTTATCCATTTGTGACTGTCGAGACACCTCAGGCCCTCAATTTTCATCCGGACGCTGAGGCGGCTTCCACGCTGCAACGGGTATGGTCCTTCAGACTTCACGGACATCTCTGAGATGGGTAGCCCCAGCGCCGCACTGGCGCCTTCCAGCACAGCCGCCTTCTGTTGCTCGACGTGCACCCAGAATAGAAGTTCGCATGCTCGACCAGCGCCGAGCACATTCTGACCGGTTAGCGTGAAATGGACGTTGTCAACTAAGAGACGGCCAGGCACCTCAAATCGCGGCGCCGGATGGCTGGCTACTGAATACAGAGCCGGCGGTTTAGCGGAGCCGCCGGCGGCTCCAGCTGAAGGGGGCGGAGCGGGGGCCGGGACTCGAACAGACAGAATTCTAGCTGTTGCCCCCTGTGCAAAAAGCGTTGCCAGTTCATTCCCACTGGGAGTCCCATGGCCGGCACAGGCATTCCAGCCTGGACCGGCGTGGTACGCACCATTGTTACCAGACGTAATCTCATGGAAACCCTCTGGATTGCCGGCATGAAGCGCAAGGAATGGATTGATGTAACCAAGCGGTTTGCCTAGCTTCTGGTTGATGAGCGCGATGAGCCCGGCCCACAATGAAGCTGCCGCTCCAGTGCCTCCGATGACGTCAGATTTTCCGTTCACCCGGATGATGTATCCTCTATACGGATCTGCATTTCCGGCAACATCAGGCACTCCGCGGCCCAGGAAGCCGCTATTCGCCGATGGAGGTACGCCTAGGGCGGCCTGCCATTTCGGAAGAGAGAAGATCAGGCTCTCGGTGACCCCGCCGCCAGTTGCACCGTTACCGTTCGCCAGTTGGTTCCAGACAGTTTCAATGGCGATGGTGTTCCCAGAGGCCACTAAACTTGTACCTCCGCAGGCCAGTGCATTTGGACTCGAAGCCGGGAAGTCCACATGATTCAACCCGTCATCGACTCCGTCCGTCGAACCGTCATCACCAGCGGCAACGCAGACCGTGACGCCGATAGCCGCTGCGGCCTCGAAGGCCTGATGAATCGCCCTCATAGCCTGTACAGTCCATAAGCATTCCGGGCCTCCCCAACTGATGCAAACGATCGACGGCTTATTGACCTTGTCATGGATTGCGGTGGTGACCGCATTGAGAAAGCCAGCGTCCGTATTTTCCGTAAAGTAGACGACGATCTTTGCTCTGGGTGCTATCGACCCCGCAACTACGATGTCCAGCATGACTCCACCGTCGGGGCCGGTCGGGTCTTTAGTGGGACTGTTGCTGCCACTGCCGACCGAGACTGCCGATACGTTCGGCATGACGGTTATGTTGAGATATCTCCAATAGTTGCGCAGATCGCTGGAATTGAACCCGCCACCCAACTCGATAAGAGCAATGCACTCTCCCGATCCATCGACGCCGGTTGGGAAGTCATACAAGGCCGCCATTTGCGCCGGCGTGTAAGAGAGGCTCGCAGTATCGGAACGGGCATTGACCTGTTTGCGAAGTCTTCGAAAATGTGGCTTAGATTGTGGACGATTGTCGAGACCGAGAATGCCCTCGATGACGTGATCCAGATCCGCGGGAATATGGAGTGGCCCCGTGCGCCCGCGATACCTGCCAGCGGAGTGCTGGTATTCCTTCAGTTCGACACGAAACGCCGCAGTCATGGCGGCCACGGTGCCAGAAAGAATGACGGTTCGGCGTGCAACGCTCCTTTCCTTCACTGTCAGTCCCCGTTCGCGGGCAAACGCTTCGAGCCGAGCAATGCTCTCCGGCTCGGCTCCGTGACGTTGCTCGAATTCACTGCGACTCAAGAGGGGGCGCTTCTGGATTGGTTGCGTGAAGACATCAGGGTTGACCAGCGGTTGGTCGCCAGTGCGATGGCGCAGAAGAACGGTCACAGCAACTTTTTCGTTAGGGTCTGCCGGACCTATCTCACGCGCTCCCGCGAGCGGAGTGCGCAAACTGCCGGGAAGTACAATATATTTCTTCAGAGCAGACACAAATTCCCCCGTCAGACCTCCCCAAGCAGCTGATTAGGCGAACGCAAAATCAAAATACGGCAGCTCCGGTACGATCAAGTTGAACGAACGGTATCGTTCTTTATTCTCCGAAAAATTATAGGGCCGACATTTTGCATGAGCAATTGCTGTGGTCGAAAGAATATGGTCACTCCGCCTTATAGCGCGCTGGGCCCTGACGGGAAGCGGCAGGTATCGGGGTCTTGGGACAACGCGTTGAAGGTGTGGGACCTGGACAGCGGAGCACTGCTCGGCACGTTTACTTGTGATGGAGCGTCGTCTGTCATGCTAGGAACCTACTCTCTCAAAGCGACTGGACGTACAGGTCTACATTTGTTTGTTCTTTGAGTGGCTGTCTTCTCGAACATGCTACGAGTGGTTAAATGTCGTTGCAAGCATCTCAATTGCCGGATACGATCAGCATGAAATGGCGCAACTGCTGCGGATGAAGCCCGCCTCGGAGTCAGCCCAATGACATCGTCAAATGATCGGTTTGGTCATCGGGTTGGAAATTTGGCGAGCAGAAAACCACCCACTTGCAAATGCATGAATCATCAGATAAAGATCGTGGGCGCTATGGGATTCGAACCTTGACTTCCACAGCGTGAAGACGCAACTAGCTTAGTAACAATAGCTTACAGGGGCTCCGAAGGGCTGCTAAGCTTCGCTAAGATGCGGTAACAAAATCGCCCATCGGGTTGAAAGCCGGGAGCTTGTCCTCCTTTATTGGTCGATCGGCTGGGACCCGAGCGAGTCCGCCTAAATGCCGACCTGCTCAGGAAACTACCCAAAAGGTTCTGCTGCGTCCGAATCAGGCCCCGCCGCGCAGGGTGCAGTGCCGGCAGTTCCAGCTCCCAAGCTTCGATCCAGGATTGCATTTCAAAGCGTTCCCGGCGCGACCGGCCGCGTATACCGCTGGCAGTCAGATGTCTACGCGGGCCTCACCCACTTTTCCCCGGATCGCCGTCGGTCAGGATAACCAAAGCGGCGATTCGTTAGTCGAAGCGGCGATCACCCGCCCCTTTCCGCCGCCTTCGTCAATCATTTCTGACTCAGTACACCGCTGACCAAAGTGCCACCTACGACCTGGGCCGGAGATAACGATGAAGCGTGACAGCATCACGTTTCGGGCTGACAACATCTGGGGTTAGGCCGACCTCTTCTGTGGTGCGGCGAATTCTAGAACTTTCCCCTGTTGTGCGGCCGGAATCCACTTGGTTGCCTTTTTCTTGAAAGCAACAGGTACGTAGAACTCAATGATTTTCGCCATAAATCCTCCCTTTGTAAGAGCCGGTTATGGAAGCCGCTTTGGAACGGTTGCCATGCATTTCTCATGCTCCTCACTACTAACAGCGATAACCGGGTACAAAGAAGCTCATTCCAGCGAATTTCTTCAGATCAATTCAGACAGCTCAAACTGTCCCTTTTATGGGGCTTCTGGACCGCGTCGGCGCCTCCGAGCCACGTGCAGGCGAAAGTACCGACGACTGTACCGGGGGCGAAGGGAAAACCATGCGTTCGCTTCCGGCGGACGCTGCAGAGATCTGTAAGCCATACAACCGTTGGGCAAACGAAGCGATCTCAAGGGGCATGTAGAGTGATAACGGTACGCCGAAGCGTAGGCGGCACCTATAGCCGCTCCTGTGGGAGTGCACTATGCGTTTCAACTTGGTTTTCTGTCTTGCATTGAGTCTTTGTACTGCCCGAATTTCGTTGGCCCAGGCCTCAAAGGAAGGAACCGCCTCCCTTTCGGGGGTCGTCGAGGGTACCGATGGTCCCGCGATGGTATATCTCGTCTTGCAGGAGGCGAACCCCACAAGCTATTACGACGGCTACCAGTCTGCCGCTGAAAAAAACGGCCGCTTTTCTTTTGCCTATATCAGGCCCGGGACCTATCGGATTCGGGTCGAGGCAGCTGAGTTCATGCCACCTCCACTCGAAGCTGAGGGAACGGAAATCACGCTGCGGGCCGACGAAAAGCGCACCGGCATCACAGTTCGGATGGTGCGGCGGCAGATCGTTTGCGGGCGCGTGACGGAGAAAGGGATTTCACGCGACAGGCCGACATGGGTGTGGGCTTACCGCTACGATCAGAGAACGGGAGAGTTTTCCCGGACTTTCTTACCCGCGACTGAAGCGGACGGCACCTATCGTTTCGAGAACCTCGACCCGGGCGCTTATTATCTCCAAGGCTACACCACATGGTATCCGGGATCTTTTAGTTTCAATGGCGCTCAGACGATCACTGTGGGCCCGATTTCGGGTCCGCCGAAGTGTCCCTTCAACATTGCTTTGCAATACACCGGCTGCCGCGACACGAAGGTGACAGGTCGGATTGCAGCAGAGCCCTCTCAAGACCCTGCGCGCTACCACGTGAACCTTCTCGAGCGGAATGCCAGCGGGGGCAGCATGCCGACCCTCATCGGGGCCAACCCCAACAGTCTCTATAAGGCCGGCGACCGCTTCAGCGTTTCAGTTTGCCCCGGCGATTACGAGGCTGTTCTCTCCGATCAGCAAGGGGATGGCATCACCGGAGAGTTTCGTGCGCACAAGGTCATTCTCGATTCGCAGGCAATCACTGTCGGCCAAACGGAGATCGATGACCTGGTGCTTACGCCGCATCCCATGGCCTCGATCACTGGCGAAGTTCATTTCGAAGGCGTCACGAGGAATGCCAGTTGCCCCGGACTGGGCGGCCAATATGTGGATATTCTGCGCGAGGGCGACGCTCAGTTTCAGAGTGGAACTCTGGACGATAAGAACCGTTTCGAGATTCACAATGTGACTCCTGGGAATTACAACATCTATCTCGCCCCATTCCTGAGCGAGGCTGTGTACCTGAAATCTATTACGGTGGATGGCAAAGCCGTCGAGGGACGGCGGATCTCCATTTCAAACCCTGCGCCCACTCGCCTCGACATTACATTGAGCGGCGATTTAACCCATGCCGCAGGGCATCTGCCGCCCGACCTGCGCCGCCCCCATCGCTGGGAAGTTGCCTGGATGCGCCCGAAAGGCAGCGTGAGCGGGAAAGTCCTGGGAGATGCCGCGGAGGGATACAAGGTGAAGCTGCAGTCAGCGCGTTACAACTCCACGGCAGCGGCTGAATACAACGTGAAGACCGCATCGGATGGCAGCTTTCACTTCGATGCCGTCGATCCTGGCGTCTATACATTGCGGGCGGAGACGGAAGGTTCAGTGAGCATCGAATATGGAGCCCCGGAGTTCGGACAACGGGGAACTCCCATTGTCGTGGAGCGTGGCACGCAAGCAACAAACCTAAACATGACGCCCCCTAAACTGGGCGCCATCTGCGGCCGGGTCACCGATGCAAATGGGGTGGCCAGTTCCGACACTGAGATTTTTGTGAAAGCGTTTCAACATCGTCAGCTTGCTGACTATTACGATTCTACCTACCAGCCAGGGCGTGACCCCCGCATGGAGCGGTCAACCAACCGCGATGGGCTCTTTCGCGCCGACCAGCTTCTTCCGGGCGAGTATTACCTCGGTTTTCGTTGGCGAAATCGGATCCCATATTTTTCAAGTGACGGCAGCCTGAGTGCCGTTGCGCCCATACGTCTGCGGGCGGGAGAAAGTGTCGGATGTAGTGCGGGCCCGCCTCTCGAGCTCCGCATCCCCGCTGGACTGGATCATCTCCATTCCATTTCCGGCCGAATTATCGATAACATTCCGAAAAGCGAGGGTGACCGTTTTTGGGTCAACTTGCTTTGGGATACGTCCGACGGACAATCATCCGCGGGGTCGGCAAACCTTGACGACAAACGCCAGTTTCACTTGGATGACGTGCCAAAAGGGAAGTATCTGCTGCAGCTACTCAGTGCTTATGGGCCTCCGCCGATGGCTTGGTCCGGGCCCTTCGGACCGGTCTCTCACATTCTGGCGACTCAAAAAATCGAGGTGCAGGACGAAGACATCCATGGTGTCACGATCACGCCCGAGCGTCTCCCCACGGTAACCGGTCGGGTTCGCTTCGAAAACCTTCCTGCGGAGTGGAACGGAAACTTCGAGGCGACTTCTCAGATGATCACGCTTGTGCCCAACGAGTATCGGGCGCCAATTTCCGCGAAGTTGGCGGCCGACGGGAGCTTCTCCATCGAGGCAGAGGATCCGGGTGATTATGAAGTGACTCTGTCCCAGCCCGGCTCGGAGCTCTACATCCGTTCGCTGATTGTTGATGGCCGTGCGATGACAGGACGCTATGTGCGCCTGCAGATGGGGCAAGCTACCCATCTCGAAGTGGTGGTGGGCGGCGACGCCGGGCACCTGCGGGTCGAGGTTGCGCCGGATCCGTCCGTGCCCAAGCCTGAGCCGCCCGTGAGAGAGGCGTGTGGGAATCAGGCATGGCCGAAGCCTCAGCTTGTGCTTTTCCCGGATCCTTTCCCCGCTGCGGCTGACCCAACGCTCTCGCGGCAGCCGATCGTCTATTTCGGCTATCCCACCGGCGATGACGACCATCCCCAGATCGGAGTGGATGCTTTGCCGCCGGGCCATTATCGCGCTTTGGCTGCGGAAGACCTGCATCGGGCAGTGCCATTCAGAACCTGGGAAGAAATACCTACTGAAGAACTGTTCCATTGGAACGGGCTGGCTAAGCTGGGAGAACCGATCACCGTGGAAAGCGAAGAGAAGCTCGAAGTTGTATTGCCGGACAAGACCGTGGACGTCGTGCGTCTGGCGTCGCAGTGGGGGCTCGGGCTGGACGCAGGTGTCATGAATGTGCCGTAATCCCGCCGTGACCCCGGGGCACACAACGGAGAGGTTAGGAGCTGAACAAAGAATACATGCGCTCCAAGGTTGCCGTAAGCGGCCTTCACTCATTACCCGCTCTATCAGTACTTATCGATAGTTGGGGAAAGGCGTGGCTGTTGAAAACTTTTTTCTCAGGAATTCGCGAAAATGAAATCGCGTTAATTAGCGGGCCCACAAACGATCTTCTCATTTTTCCCAGACATTTTCTGTCCTCCCAATTGCCGCCCTTTTTGAGGGGAAGAGACTTTTTCAACACCGATAGGCGATTATGCTCAGAACCATCCGGGACCATGATGTAATTCTTTTAACTCGGCGCGACATTTCTGGGACCTTCGAAAACCATCCGCAGGCTCTGAGTTCGGTGAGAATCTGCTTGGCGATTTCTTTCTGAGGCAGCGAAAATGATCTAGCATCCACTGTCATGTACGCTCGCGCCCCCGAGTTGACTGCGGTCCAGGTTTGGCGGGTCTTTTATCGCGACGCTCCTTGGCTTTTTCTATGCGGCTCATGCAGCGCAGGTCTGGTGTCTTTCGTTCGGAGTCATACCGGAATAGTGGCCTACAATCGAAGGAATGCGATCTTACACCACAAAAAGAATGCGTTTTAGCATGTTCAAGTGTCTACTTTCCGCCGCAGTGTTGGTGGCAATTTGTATTCCGGCCGGCGCACCGCTCTACGGCGCCGACAGGCCGATCACCCTCGGCTTGGTCATGGATGACGCGACTCGGGGAGAGAGGGAGCCTCTGCGGGACTATCTCACCAAGGCGATGGGACGGCAGGTGAATCTTGCAGCTCCCGACACCTACCGCGAAACCGTTGCTCATCTGGCCGATGGGTCTTACGATTTCGCTTGCCTGGGTGCGCTGATGTATATGCGGGCTCATGCCGAGTACGGGGTCATACCGCTGGTCCGGCGCCCCATTGACTTGCACTATCGCTCGGTTTTCATCACCGGTGTCGGCTCGTCGATTTATTCGCTCAGAGACCTGCAGGGAAAGCAATTCGCATTTGGCGACATCGACTCGACCAGCGCTCATCTGGTGGCTTATCACGAACTCATGCAGGCGGGAATCAATCCCGACACCGATCTCAAGTTTCGCTACAGCGGGAGCCATCCGGCGACCGCAGCGATGGTGGAAAACGGAGTGGTCGACGCCGGCGCTATCGATGAAACGGTTTTCAACCTCCTGATCTCTAACGGAAAACTCGACAGGAAGAGAGTTCGTGTCTTCTATACTTCAAGACCCTATGTCGATTACGTCTACGTCGCTCGCAAGGATGTGCCCGAGGCCGAGCGAGAAAGATTTGCTCGCGCCCTTCTCGCCCTAACGGAAGGCAAAGATCAGCCCGTCTTGAAAATCCTCCGCGCCACACAGTTTGTCCCGGCCAACAACCAGGAATACGCACTCATGCGACAGATGGCGCACGAACTGAAAATGTTCTGAGCCTTCTGACGCGACGCCCGAAGAAGTTGAGGGACAATTCGGTCGGCTACCCCCGATTTCCCAGGGCCGCCGAGGGGAAGGCAGAATGACGTCAAGAACAGAATCCCAGCTCCCGTCGGGGTCGCTGTTAATCGCAGCGCTCGCGGCAGTCTGTCTCTGACGTATGAACGCGCTTTGTCTGTTGAAAAAGGCAGCAAAAGGACACGGGGGATAGTTGCGGTCGAAGTGAATACGTCCGGCAACGCGGTGAAGCTGGGCGCGCCTCACACTTTGTTTCAGGCGGTTGGAATCCAGGGTGACTTTGCTCCTTACGACGTGTCTGTGGATGGGAAGAAGTTTCTCATCAACAGCGGGAATCTGAAGGAAGGCACCGAACCCCTAACGCCGGTGCAGAACTGCCGGCGGAGTTGAAGAAGTAACTCGCTCCCTTTCCTCGACTCGTCGAAGTGTCCGATTGCCCGTGGGACGGGCTATAGAAAAGTTGCTGGCGAGATTTCCAGTTTCCGTTTAGTCGACAACACAGCGGGTGCCTGCGGGACTGGACTGCCGCTCTTCAGGCCGGAAACGCCTCCGTTCTGATTCTCGATGGAAAACAATCCTACCGAGGTCGGCGGGCGTCGAATTCGTTGGGCAGCGATAGGATTGCCTTCGGCGGATTTGCGGCGTGCCGGGGTGATCCAGTGAGAGGCGAGACGCGGGCTCCGAAGCTTCGCCAATACTCGGGAACTCGACTGTGCCTGAAGCCCACTATCCCGCCCTACTATGTACGGGAAGTTCGCGTCGGGAACTGAACGGCTCGCCCTTGGGACATCTTGAGGAGGGGAGCAAACTTCCCGACATGCCATTGCTTGCTGCTGGATAGGCGAGATCGCCGGGCATATGTTTCCCAGCGGGACCCAGACCACGATGCAGTTCGCCCTCGTGGAGCCCGACGAGGGTGACGACCACAGTGTGTTTGTGGACGCGTCCCCGATGCTGAATCGGGTCTGTCTGGAGCAAAGCGGGTAGGACTATCCCGTTGTTTTACCTGTCAGCGCAAATCGCTGGGATAATTTCCGGCGGCGGGGAAGAGGTGTGGCCTCTTTGTCAGGCAACAAGTTCGGGTAAGTCACTGTAAACAAAGGCCGTATTTCGCCAGATGCCTGCTATGCGCGGGCTATCTCCCAAGGATTGCTCGGGCAGTACTTTTCGGAGCATAGTCGGGCGTCGGATGTAGCGCAAAAGATCCCCACAAAAAGAAGAGCTAACACGCAATTCACCCTCAGGAGACAAACAATAAGGAAGTCGAATCATTACGACGCAAAACACTCGGGCATGGCGGCAATGTTGCTGACCACGGCGGCCACCATCTTCGGCGGAACCCTTGTTTCAGCGCAGTCTCAAACTTTCACCTCGCACGTATAATAATGATGCGGACTACTCGACGTCGTTTCGCGCGCCTTCCAGCGAGACCGCTGGCACCGCACCATCGCAGTTTTCGGGAGGATCATCTGGACAATCCGCTGTTATGCTCTTCTCTTCGCTGCCTTCCGTGCCGCATAAATGCTTCCCCACGGGCGGCTTCTGATAACATCCGGCTGGCTAAAGCCTAGCCGGCCAAATCTGTTTGCTCATTGGTTTTTAGCGAAGCACCCTAAAATCAAACAGTTTGGCCGGTTAAGCCGACAATCCTCGAAGAATATGTGGAACAGTTAAAACGAGGGCTGGAAGAATAACGGTGGAGATCGGAATGAGCGCGGAAGGCCCCTACTATCACGAATACGATCCCAACTTTAGGGTTGCTGTAGACCAACAGAGTGTTGCCAGCATTAACGCAGGATCCCGAGGTTTGCGTCGAACTGGTGAACTGCGGTCTTCGCGCCTGTGGACTACGGGACTTCTGGTGCTTCTGCCGCTGCCGGCCGTGATATCGGTCCAATTTGTGGGCGTCGCGAACGCCGCGATTGTCGAAGGTCCACCGCTCTCCGCAGAGTCCTTTGGGGCCATTGAGCTTTCCGCTTGCAAATTGTCAGGTGTCCCACAACCAGTCCGGTGCGGAGTGCTCGAAGTCCCGGAGAATCCCAATCGGCCGGCCGTGCGTCAGCTCAGGATCAGCGTGGCCGTGATCCCCGCGATCGGTGGGCAGCCGCGTCCGGACCCAATTGCCGTGTTGATGGGCGGCCCGGGCGAGGACGCGATTGGCTCCGCCGAGATATACGCCAGAAAGCTCGCACCGTTGCGCCAGGATCGCGACATCCTATTGGTGGACCAGCGGGGTACCGGCCGCTCCGGCGCACTCGATTGCGAGCTGTTCTCGCCCGAGCGGCCAGAGGCTAGTCTTCGTGACCTGTTTTCGCTTGCAGCAGTGGAAAGATGCGAGCGCAGGCTGAGTGCGCAAGCCGATCTGACTCAGTACACCTACGATCGTTTCGCCAACGATCTGGAGCAGGTCCGACGGGCTCTCGGCTATGGACCACTGAATTTGTTCGCGGGTTCTTACGGAACTCGAGCCGCGCAGGTGTACGTGCGGATGTACCCAGAAAGCGTGCGGACCGTGTATATGGGCAGTGTCGTTCCGATGGACGTGCCGGGACCGCTTTCCTTTGCCAAGACGGAACAAGCGGCGATCGAGAAGATGTTCGACGCATGCGCCGCCGATTCCGCGTGCAACTCCGCATTCCCGCGTTTACGCGACGAGTTCCGTCAGATATCCGCTCGCCTGTCATCAGGATCCGTGCGTATCGCCGCGCAGGGCCACGACGGCAGCGTGCAGTTGTATCGCGGTCGAGTTGCAGAGTGGTTTCGCTCGCAGCTTTATAGACCCCGAAGCTCCACAACACTACCCTGGATGGTTCATCGCGCTTATCTCGGAGACTGGAGCCCGATTTCCGAGGGTATTCTTTCTGACGCCCGCGATGACTCGGCTTTCAGTTTTGGTCTTTTCTTCTCGATCACGTGTAGTGAGGATATTCCATTTATTCGAGAAGACGAGGTTGCAGGTGAAACGAAAGGTACTTTTCTGGGCGACTATCGCGTGCGTCAGCAGCAGGCCGCCTGCCAGCAGTGGCCGAAGGCCTCGCTCCCGGAGGGATATCGCGAACCTGTGCGGTCATCGGTCCCGACCGTGTTCGCCTCTGGGGATGCCGATGGCGGTACGCCGCTATGGTTCATGGAGCATGCCGCCAAGGGTTTCTCCCACCGCCTTGAAGTCGTGCTCCGTGGGCAGGGTCACACCGAGTGGAATGAGTGCATCGCTCAGATCTATCAGCGAGTCGTGGTTTCCGGCTCAGTGGACGGGGGCAGTACACCGACCTGCCCGCCGGTGTCGCAACCGCCATTCAAGACGCACTAGGCGAATCCGGGGAACAGATCGGGTATTGCCCGATGCGACATCTTCTGGCAGCGCTCAGTGCGCGCCGTATTTGCAGAGAATTTCTCTCGCATAATCACCCCGTGATAGCTTTCCGCATCGGCATTAATGATCCTCAGAGAAGCTATGTTTGACGCCCAGGGTCTTAATCAGAATGCAACTGATTGTCATCGTAAGCGTCCTCGGTATCGTTCGGAAGTTCACGTGCGCTGGTCCAGCAATAGGGGCTGGATCACGCGCAATCCGGAAGTCATTCCGGGACAGAAGGCGGCTTGTAGGGTAGGTTCCGAGACGCGCCTGGGTGCCGCAGTTCTGAAATTGCGGGATTCTGAAATCGAGACTCTGCTGACCTAACCTGCTTTCCCCTTACTTCATCTCGAGCAGCACAGCCATGGTTTCCGCCCCATCCCACAGATTCTGCAAGCGCAAATTCTCATTAGCGGCATGCTGATTGTCGTCGTAGTTCGCGATGGGTACTGTGATGGTGCGAGTCTGGGCGGCGCGTTCCATCGCTTCGAGCGGCACACTCCCACCCATGGTGGGTAGTAGCACTACATCTTTGCGCGCTCTCTTCACCGCTTCAATCACCTCGCGTGCAAGCGGCAGATCCATCGGAGTGCGCACGGCGTTGTAGCCCGCCTCATCGCGCACAACCATCGCAACCTGCGGGTGCTCCAGCAGGATTTGCTGCGAGGGCTCGCGGTCCACGATGAAGTAGCCGCGGGAGCGGATGTGGTCTACGATGCGTTGCTGCTGTGCTCGCCAGTCGATCCCGACCACCAGGCGCAGGTCCAAATCGGCGGTCGCGGTGGGCGGAATGACATTGGCGGCTCTCGCTCCGGTTTGGCCCGAGGAGAGGCCGTTGATGTTCAGTGAAGGCTGGTTGATCAGCTCCAGCAGATGTGTGCCTCCGCCGTCGACGTGCCCCAGCCAAAAGGCATTCATCAGCATCCCGTCGTTCACTGGCGCGTGGGCCAGCGCGTCTTTCTCAATCACCGAGAGCGGCTCAATTCCGTCGTAGAAATGCGGCACCAGAACGCGGCCGTTTTCATCTTTCATGCCCGCGAGTAGCTGCGCCAGCATCATCGCCGGGTTCGGCGCCCAGTTCCCGTAGTGGCCGCTGTGCAACCCGTGGTGCGGCCCATAAACTGTGACCGCCAAATGCGCATCACCTCGCGCTCCAAAGACAACCGTCTGTCGGCCGCTCTGATCGACCGGCCCGTCACACACCAGCCACACATCGCCGTGGACCAGGTTGCGGTTTGCAGTGAGGATCTGCTCCAGATGCGGTGATCCCGCCTCCTCCTCACCTTCCCACACGAAGCGAAGATTCGCCCGCAACCGGATTCCCCCGGCCTTTAACGCATCGAGCGCCGTAAGCTGCGCGAAGATGGCGGCCTTATCGTCACCAGCCGATCGGGCGTAGATACGCTGCTCGCCGTTTACCTCCTGCACTATCGGCGTGAAGGGCGAGCCACCATCCCATTCCGACGGAGTGACCGGCTGACCGTCGTAATGTGCATAGAAGACAATCGTATGTTGGGCACCCGGCACATCGATCTGGCCAAAGACCACCGAAGGGGCGCCGGGGAGAGAGAGCAGCCGGGAATCGATACCCCGTTTCCGGAGCTCTGCGAGCAGTAGGTCGGCATTGCGCTTAAGGTTTGCCGGATCAGCGGCTACGTTCGGTATCGACAGCAATTCTCTAAACTGCTGCACGAGTTCTGCCCGATGTGCTGCTGTGTACTCGCGGGTGGCTTCCGGCGGCGTCTGCGCCGCAATCGCAGTCGCCAGCCAAAGCAGAAAGGCAGCAAGGTAGGGAAGTCTCAGCCCTGGATTCATAGGTTCACTATACAAGTCCTTTTTTTCCGAACTGTTGTTCCGCCGTTCCTGCCGGACGCAGTGCAACCTCCGCGCACAACAATGAGCAATGCAAGGCGGCGGAAAAACCTTCCCCTAAGCCGACTTCACAAGACTAATCCCGCCGGGGAAACCGGATGGCTTCCGGTTAGCGACCACTCGTTCAGCGGCGCCCCGAGTCGGTGGTTATGAGCGATATCGCGATCACAACAGTTGAGTCGCGACCCCGGGTTCCGCCGGGGTGGTCGTCGCAGCCAGCGCTACAAATCAAGGGCGCTCAGGCGGGCAGGGCAGTTGCGGGCGCTTCTTGAAAACTTGGAGGTGTACCGGGCCAAGAGTTGGCTTCGGGGAGATCGACATCGATGGCTCCCCAGCCCGTTTGTGAGCTTCCGGTTGGCCAACCATCGACGAGCAATCCGCTGGCCGCGACAGGCAGCCAGTAGGCGTCGGTTTCAGCACAGGCCCGGCTTAGGTCGAGCGAGAATAATCGGCTCAACAGACACGTCCTAAGCACCACCACGCCTTCGAGCATAAAATCGCTGAGCTTTAGAGCGGTTGCCACAGAGTTGCATGTCACACCAGCGTCGGGAGTGGTTCCTGCTTCGATCCAAAAATAGCCATCGACAGGTCTTTTCGTTGCATTCGCGAACGTGGTGAATTTCCGGGGATGTAAGCAAGCCGGCGGAAGCATCCAGGATCAGCCAAAGTGGTCCGGCAGGCGAGCTCACCAGACCACCATAGTCCCGAACAAAGCCACTTCTCTGCCAGCCGATCCTGTCTGGAACTCGGGCAGCTGCGAGAAAGCTGTTCAATATTCGCAAATAAGAGTCGGCGGGATGTCGTCCACTCACCGCCGAGAGAATCAGGAAGTACAAGGCCTCGCGGAATTCGATAACCTGATTGAGCGTGCCGCGAGCATCCGACTCACTCGCACTTGCGAGGAGACTTCTCAATTGGGGAGCCGTGATCACTCTTGATTGTCTGCAGAACTCGAGAAAACGTTCATAGGTGGGAAGGAGGTCGGTCACTCGATCGGCATCGTAGCGATAATCCAGTGTGTTGGCAAAGTCGAGTGCTAAATGGCCGGCGACCAGTTGAAATTCCTCTGCCATGGCTTCCCGTTCCCAGTATAACCATCGTCTTCGTATTTGACAGGTGTTCATCGCCCTTATATTGTTAACCAGCAAAATTCGTTTTAGAGGGTTATAGAAACGAAGGTTGCAAACAAAATCCATGACCCCACTGAGCCCGAAGAGCGGTGAACTTCCCGACTCCAACAATCATCTGTACGAAGAAGTTCTGACACAGGCTGCGGTCCTGGCTCGACGCTATCTGCAAACGATTCGGGAGAGGCATGCGGGTGTGTCGCAGGCAGCCCTCGAACGCTTGCCCGCGCTCGGTGGCGAGATGCCTTTCCACGGAGAGGACCCGCTGGCTGTCTTGAAACTGCTCGACGACATCGGTTCACCGGCAACCGTGGCAAGCATGGGCGGGCGCTTCTTCGGAGGGGTGATTGGAGGCGCGTTGCCGGCAAGCGTCGCAGCACATTGGCTGGCAGATGCCTGGGATCAAAATGCGTGTCTGTTTGATTTCTCCCCTGTCGCGGCGTATCTGGAAGACCTGGTCCTAGATTGGGTCCTTGATTTGCTTGGCCTGCCTCCCGATTGTGGCGGAGCATTTGTGACCGGCACACAGATGGCAGATGTGACCGCCCTCGCTGCGGCGCGCAGTGCCGTCCTCGGCAGGGCGGGCTGGGACGTTGAGCGGGATGGTCTCTTCTCAGCGCCCCCGGTGACTGTCATCATCGGTGAGGAGGTCCACGCAACGATGCCGAAAGCTCTAGCGTTACTTGGGTTTGGCAGAGGCCGTGTGCATACGGTTCCCGCCGATTCTCAGGGACGAATGAAGCCGTCGCTGCTTCCGCGTATTTCGGGACCTGCAATCGTCTGCGTCCAAGTCGGCAATGTGAATACCGGTGCCTGCGACCCGGTCGGCGAAATCTGCGAAATCGCGCACAACGTCGGCGCCTGGGTACACGTCGATGGCGCCTTCGGTCTCTGGGCAGCGGTCAGCCCTGAGCGAAAATGTCTAGTGGAAGGAGTCGGTCGCGCCGATTCTTGGGCTACAGACGGGCACAAGTGGCTCAATGTTCCGCAGGATAGCGGAATCGCAATCGTAAGGGACGCAGAGGCTTTGGGCCGCTCGATGTCGATCGCCGCTGCCTACTATCCTCCCGACGCCGAAGCGAAACGGCAGCCTATGCAACTGGGGCCTGAATCGTCGCGTCGGGCGCGCGCAGTCGAAATCTGGGCAGCGTTGCGTTGCTTGGGAAAACACGGAGTGGCGGAACTCATCGACCGAACTTGTCGACATGCGACGAGGTTCGCGGAGGGACTTCGTGCCAAAGGATTCGATATTCTCAATGACGTGGTGCTAAATCAGGTATTGGTATCTTTCGGCGATGACGAAACGACCGCGCGCGTTATCGATGCCATCCAGGCAGAAGGAACTTGCTGGTGTGGCGGAACAGTCTGGAAGGGTCGTAAAGCGATGCGAATCAGTGTCTCTTCATGGGCCACGACGAGCGCCGACGTGGAGCGCAGTCTGGAGACGATCTTGGCTCTTGCTGCAGGCGAATGTGGTTCGTCGTCTTCGAAACCTTCGATAGCGTAACTCTGTCGCTCGCTGTGGTTTTACGGAGATCTGGCGGATCAAGCACCTCAGATCTCACAAAAGCGCCGGTTCATGAATTGACTCAATAGGTCGTCCTGGGAAGGTCAAATTCAGTCCGCAGTCGATTGCGGGCAAAGCACGGGCTGCGCGAACCTCATTCCGGGCCAGTCTCCTATAAAAGGGGATGTCGCCCACTGAAAAGCCGGAAGTAAGCCCTGATTCATCCTGATTAATGGGCGAAAAAGGGCTACTCGATGTCCATTTCCGAACTGGGCAGTTCAGAAGCGAACAGACACGAGAACCTCTTCCTTCCCTGCCCGCGCCGGTATCACGGGATGAACTGGCCAATCATGATGCCCGCGCGGGCGTAGCTCAAGCAGATGGAGAGATCTACGGGCGCCGGTAAATGCCGCTTGCGAAACGACTTTGTTGCGGTGCGACCCTCTGACTCCCCATAGATCGGCTTCGAGGAAGTTGCCCATGAATTGGTTGTTAGAAAGTCCTGGCGTTTGTCGCGAGCCGGGCGCGCAAGTCGGTGGCGAGAACAGCGCTCCCCGTGTGGCTTTCGACCGGCGGCGTTATACTCTGCCGACTATCAAGCGTGGTCTGGAGGAGGCGAATATGCGCAAGCGGCTGGCATTGATTCTTCTGAGTTGCGTTCTGTGCGTGGCGGCCAAGGCACAACAACCAGCGCTCACTGTGGGAACCGCGACAGCAGTCAGCGGGCAGACCGTTACCGGATTCATCGAAGTTCCGGCGGGGAGCGACGTGGGCACGAATATCCCGGTGGCGGTAATTCGCGGCCCGAAGCCGGGGCCGACGCTCGCCCTGGTGGCCGGCGCACATGGCACCGAGTATGCGTCCATCATTGCGCTCGAAAAGCTTATACAGGAACTAAATCCCGCGGAGATGTCCGGGACGGTCATCATCGTCCCATTGGTGAACATTGCGTCATTTGAGCAGAAGGTGCCGCATGTGAACCCGGTGGACGGCAAGAGTATGAACCGCTTCTATCCGGGCAATCCCAACGGAACGCAGACCGAGCGCGCGTCGTGGGCGATGACGAAGCAGGTCGTGGAAAAATCCGACTACCTGATTGACCTGCACGGGGGCGATCTCGATGAAAGCCTGCGGCCGTATTCCTACTGGGCGCCGACCGGTAACGCCCAGCAGGATGCCGTCTCGCGCGCCATGGTGCTGGCCTTCGGGCTCGACACGATCATCCTCTCAACCGATCGCCCCCGCGACCCGAACGCCGCTCGCTATCTGGAAACCAATGCCAGCCTGCGGGGGAAGCCGTCTCTCACGGCCGAGGCGGGCCACGCGGGCACAGTAGAGCCGGAAGACGTGACGGCGCTGATCGACGGCTGCCTGAGCGTGATGCGCTACCTGAAGATGTTGCCGGGCAATGCGCTTCTGGTGCAGAACCCGGTGTGGATCGAGCGCATAGCCAGCGTCACCAGCGAAACCGCCGGTGTTTTTTATCCCACGGTCAAGCGCGGCTGGTACGTGCAACAAGGCATGAAAATCGGCTACGTCACCGATCTGTTCGGCAAGATCCTGTGGGAAGCTCGTGCGCCATCGAGCGGCGTAGTCCTGTATGTCTGCGCCGTACCCTCGATGAAGAAGGGTGAGGCGGTAGCCAACATCGGCGTGGTCGCCGGCAAGGCGCCATAACAGGCGGTTATCGCTTCGGTGATGCGGCCACGGTTATCACCTTACATGGGTCCCGGGGAACCAGAGGGCAGAGCGAGAGTGGGCGTTGGCCGTTTAGCGGGCCTGCTTCTTGACTTCTTGCTTCTCACGATCCATCACCATTTGGTCGAAGGCGTGGGGCAGAGATTCGCAACGGGAGTAGGGGCCGGGCTTATAGGCGCGAGACTTGATTCCCGCTTGCGAGAGCTCTGAGATGGCCCAATCTTCACGATTGGTGGTATTCCAGAATTCAACCGCATCATCAGCTTCGAAGTCAGGCTTGACCATTTCGTCGGGGTGGAAATGCCATTCGCAGATGACGTCAGTACGATCCACGGCACGCGGCCAGAGTGTGTGGGTCATCATGTAATCCGGATGCAGGCTGAGCAGCAGATTAGGAAAAATCGCGTAGTAATAAACCCTGTCGCGCTGGTCTGCATTAAGTCCGGGAAGGTAGTTGCGCCGCAGCTTGCCGTCCTTGCTCATAGTCCTGGCGCCACCCTGAAACTCCATTGAGCCGCCGATGTATCCGCGATGGGGACTGTCGTTTTCTCCGGAGAGGTAATCGGTAATGGCACTGAGCGCCGGATGAAGAATAGGACAGTGCAGGCACTCGTTGTAGTTCACCATGATCAGCTTCCAGTTAGCCTTCACCTCATACCCAATGCGCCGATGGGTGCGCAGATCGGCCATTTGCCAATTCTGGAATTTCTGAGTCAGATCCTCTAGCTGACTGGCCAGCGGGGCGGGCTCCGAGCCAAGATTGATAAAGATGTGTCCGTCCCAGACGTCGGCATGCACGCGATTGAGGGGATAGTCTTCGCGGCAGAAGCCGTCGTGTACGTGGGGAGCGCCGATGAGACTTCCCTCGAGTCCGTAGGTCCAACCGTGATAGCCGCACTGGATTCGTCCGGGGAAATGGCCTTCGGCGCTGGCACAGATCCGGGTGCCGCGATGCCGGCAGACGTTGAAAAACGCGCGCAACGAGTTACTGCCATCACGAGTAACGATGATGCTTTCACCCGCAACCTCTCGCAGAAAAAAGTCGCCGGGTGTCGGAACTTGGTCTGCGCGTCCGGCGCAGATCCAGGTCTGGCAGTAGAAGCGTTCGACTTCGTCGTGGAAGAGATCGGGATCTGTGTAGTAGCGGGCCGGTAGAGTTGTCGCAGCGGATTGGGCGTTAGAACTCAGCACTCGGCACCTGGCAGTGATGCAATCAGTCGGCAGTTGACATTCTGTTTAACTGTCAGCTCAGCGTTAGAATTTTATAGCAAGAATCGAGTTGGTGGCGTCGCAAACAGAGGTTGTCTACAACCCCCAATGAGGCTGGAGGAAAATGGCGGAGAAGTCGCCGGGCTGGCCGCCATATCTCGGCCCCTTTCAGTCTCAACGCCCGATGAAACTCTGGGTCTTGGTTCTGATCTTTGCCCCCTTCGGCTAGCCCGAAGCCGGCTTCGGGGAAATCGCCATTGAATCTCCTAGCGGCCCGTTTCTAAACAACTTCCGATTGGCCGGCGATCTGGGAGCTCATTGGTGCGCAATGCATCCAGGCCACCCAACTTCATCATCGACTGGGATTTCTTCAGCAGGCCGCCCGCAAGCGAACGACACGTGACCTATGCAACCAGGCTGGCGGCTTCTCGGGCGCCCGCTTTTAAGGAAGCCGCCGGCAAAGTTCTGTCGATCGGTGGGCAAGAAGTCCAGATCATGAACTCCCAGAAGTTGTACTTTGCTTCGCAAATAAAACGGGCCAGGCTCGAACTTATTAAGTACTTTGCCAAGACGGGGCTACCGACGATAATCATTATCATAGCCGGCACAAATCTCTGGTCATGAATCAATCATCATTCAGCCCCTCAATTGACGAATATCTTCGCAAGCGCCTGATGCCGGTCGAAGGCGCAATCCCTGAACTGGCGGGCATCGATATGTACGGCAACTCCATTCCCGCGGGCACCGTTGGCGGGGACCTGTTCGAGTACATTAACTTTCAGCAGCGCTATAACATCGACGGCCGCATTGCTCGGGCGCTCAAACTTGCAAAGCTTTATCTCGACCCGTCGCCGGCTGGGCAGCCGGCGCGCAACATGGTGGATGACCATGTGGGCTGGCTCGAAAATCGACTGGACCGCGAGCCATCAACGCCGCTTGAATACAGAAAGGCGAAAAGCTCCGAGCAGTTGCGTATCGCGGAAGATCTTCCGGAGTTGAAGACCACGGCAGGCGTGCTGCTGGTGGATGCGCAAGGGCACGGCCTTATCTCGGCAAAAATTGCTTCGACCGTCCACGACACCTTTCATGCATTAATGCTGGTCGAACTTGATCGCTATGGAAAAACCACGCCGGGATTTTTTGAAAAAATCAATCTGCGGCTGGCGCAATCGGTCACCGCGCGCAACGCGCTCGGACGCAATCCCAAAGACAGTGCGCGCGAAATCGCCACGATGCTCTATGGCGAAATGCGTTCCGAAGGACTTTTTCGTTTCGTAAATTTTGGCCATCCGCCGCCGCTGGTTTTCTCAAACGAGTTCGGCAAGTTTATGGAGATCGGTCCGGCGCGAATGGTGCAGTTCCCGCCACTCGGCCTGGAAATTCCCGAAGATCATCCAGACCGGAACAAATATTTTTCGATCAGTTTGCGAAAACGTCAGGTTAACTCCGCCGATGTGGCTGAGATCACGCTGATGAGTCCCGGCGACATAATCTTCCTCTATACCGACGGAGTCTACGACGGCAACGACGACGAGGAGCGATTCCAGTTCGAGCGCGTGGTACGCAATCACAAAAACGGATCAGCCCGCGATATTTGTAACGCGTTGCTTGACTATGCCGTTAAGCGCGATGAACGCTTTCAGCAAATCGGTGAAGCCGATGTCATTGACGACAAGACGGTATTCATCATCAAGCGCAGGTAAGTGGCGGAAAAGATCCGGAAAGCATCGGCGAGAATCTCTGCGAATCCCGATTTATTTCCCTTTTTGTGCGGAAGTTTGTCGGAGAGGCTTCTTACTATAAGTCTGGAATGGGGCTCCAAGCATGTAGTCGTGGAGCGATTTCGACCCCTGCTGCTAGGCGCGTGCAGGCGACCACTTTCAGCCACAGAATCGTATGGCATTCGCCATACAGGGTGGGCCTCTTGTCCGTACTCGGAACCCGACGTCGGCCGTCCCAGAAGCCCGTTTCCGAAGCGCCGACCATGCGAGAGTCGACGCTACTGCGATTCGCGCTTCCGCGGCTTGCCCATCGCGAGCAGGAAAATGGCACTCTTGCCCTTTGCGTGCGGTGAAAAGAAGCTGACCACATCATCGTCGAAGAAGGTCAGCCCCGTCGCGCCCAGATGCTGGGCATATGCAGCCAGGTAGACCTTGCCCCCAATGGCGCCCGCCTCGAGCTGGACGGCCCGGTACCCGCGGTTCCCATATCGCTCCAGAATGGGTTTCAAATCAGCGAGAAAGAAAATGTCCGCGCAGGCATCCGCCGGCAGTTCCTGCTCCAGCCCGAGGTGATGGGCCTCGGCGCGGAACCCTCCCTCTCTCAAAAGCTCCAGGATCTTCTGATCACGCCGGAAGAAGTAAGCACCCGGCTTGAGCCCCTGCACCGAATGCACGATCAGGTAAAGATCGTTGAGCTGCCCGCCGGGCTCAAGGAAGTCAGCCTGAAGACCTCGCGTAGCGCAGTCGAGAATGGTAGAAAGTTGTGCCAGTGTGATGGATGCCGTCTTCTCGAACGCTCGGGTGGAACCGCGGCGCAAGATCACCTGCTCGATCGTATCCTTTGGCTGTTCTTCCTCCGGCGGGAGTTGCAGTCGCACTCCCCCGCCCGCTGGACCGCAAGGCGGAACGACTGGTTGCTTCCCGCGCCATTGAGCTACTTCCTGTACAGACGCAAGCGAAGACGCATCGTGCATCTCAAGCATTGCGGGATATTCGACCTCGCGCTGCGAGAGGGGGATCGTTTCCAAGCCGAGTGCATGAGCTTCACTGGGCGTTGGGGGCGAACTGTCCGATCTGTGCCCGATCGGTACGAGGCACCAGGAAACCTCGTGCCGGGTATCGAGATCGAGTACGCGATTCACATCGGCGTCCACGAACCCGAGCACGATCTTGGCGGGCAACCCCGAAGCCACAGAAACCGCCAGCATATTCGCCAACAGGGTGCCATTGTCCCAACCAAAATGGCGATAGGTGCGTGCCTGATACTTCCAGGCGTTCCGCCAGTAGGTTCCGGTGCAAATGATGGTCACGGGCGCGCCAACCACTGCCGGTTCCAGCGCCGTCGCCTGAGCCAGGTTTCCGCGAAAATCACCTTTTCGCAGAAGCCGTAGCGACACATCCGCCGGATTGAAGTGGTAGACGCCGGCATCGAGGCCCGCGACATCGCCAGTCACGAGATACAACTCGATCTCGTACAGGGCTCCAGTACAGGCTGCGGCGCGAAAGTAGATTTCTCCGCCTGGAGATCCGCGCTGTTTGGTAATCCCCGCCGAGAAATAGAGGATGCGCGCCAGATCTTGGAGGTCAGGTACCGAATCAGCCCGCGAACCGGACAACGCATCTGAGAGTGCAGAGAGCGCGGCCACGCCCGTTTGTGACACGTCTCGCGGTAGCGGAAGCCGCTCTAGCTTTGGATAGATTTTGAAGGGCTGGGGCCGATTTGCCCAGTCCAGGAAGTGAGGATTGTTACGAATACTCCAGTCGGAGTGTTTCGTACTATCGTGATATTTCCAGGCCGCCTGGATGTCATGGTTGTTCATCGGTTCCTAGGCCAGACTACCACCTGCGGTGGACCCGGGGCTGTTAGGCGAAATTTCGGTTGCAGACAACCGAGCTTGATATCGTTTTCCCGTTCCCATTACTCTTTCCGGTTGGGCTTCGTGAAAATCGACTTGGGAATCATGCAGTGCACGCCCTTGCGAATGTCCACTACCTGGGAGATGCGGCAATCTCCGACGATCGATGTGAGTGAATAGGCTTCTTCGCGCGACATTGGCACGATCGTCTGTTCCGCTAGGAAATTCACCGTTTCGCGCACGGCAATTTTCATGGCTTCGTTCAAGTCTTCGTCGAATCCCATGAAAATCCAATGGGTGGGGGTCTCCGCGCGCGGCCAATTGATGTGAAGATCCTTGCGTATGATGGGTTGGATCTCAATCTCTTTGTAGGAACATTCCAAAGCGGTGAGGTTCACTTCGCCGTTGCCCTGCAGGCAGTGGGAATCCCCGGTCCAGATCAACGCGCCTTTCTGAAACACCGGGAAATAGAGCGTCGAGCCGGCTTGCATTTCGTTCACGTCCATGTTGGACCCATTTTTCCAGGGTCGCAGAGTGCTGGTGCGGCCTTTGGCGTCGTGAATCGGAGGTCCGGCTTTCTCTTTTGGCTCGTTGGGGTCGGGGCCGACGGCGATGGTACCAGGGAAAGGTTTCAGTCGGAGGATGATCCCCGGCTTGAATTCCGTTGTCATGCTTTCTGTGTCGAGCTTGAAATACTGAACGTGGCCTTCGGGAAACTCGGAGGCCAGCAAACCGACGGTGGGAAACTGCTTGCCGGGAAGATTGAAATTGAAGCCGGACTCCTTCATGACGATTTTGTTGATGCGAATTTCCAGCGTGTCGCCCGGCTCTGCTCCGTTCACGTAGATCGGCCCGGTCACCGAATGCGGCCCGCCGCCGGGATTTGCGAGGCGAAGCTTCACGATTTCCTCGATAGAAACACCGGGCTTAATCTCGTCCATCGAGTGGCTCAGCGTCTCAACCGAGACAGTGTCTCCGGAATCGACGACGAGCTTGGGTTTCTCCGTGGAGTCGAGCCAGCCCCACTGAGTAGTGTCTTTGTTCGCCGGCAGTACATAGTGCTTGCCGGATTCTCGTCCAGTGCCTTTTTCTGGGCCAATTTGCACCTGTGCGCCCTCGCATACAACAGCGGCAGCAATCAGCACGGCAGCGGTCAAGGTTCTCTGGGTGGAGATCATCGTGCGACTCCTCTTTGTTCGGATTTCCCGCGGACGCTGAGAGTATAGAGGCGGAGCACCAAGATGCTCGGAGAAAATATCATGCAATGCGTCCATTGCCAATCTATGTAACGGTCCCGAAGTCCTATAAAAGGGGATGTCGAGTGAAAAACACTTCTCCCTGCGGGAGCGCCAGAAATAGAGCCCCCCGTTTCGGAGGAACCGGACGTTGTTCCTCAACGGGCGGTGCCTCTATCGCTTCCCAGAGTGTCCTCGTGAACGTCACGACTTGTGGCTGAAGCCTAAGCACTTCCGACTGGAGCTTGGTCAGTTCCTCGCTAGCCGCTCGAATGTGGTGAATTGTTGCGCTCATAGGAGAATTCTAGTGAAACCCCGCAAAAGCCAGCCTTCTGCCATAATCTTCCGATGTGCGGGCGCTACCGACTTTCGCGGCGGAAACAGATCATCGAAGAGCACTTCGACAGCGCCTCGGGCGAGGAAGACTGGGCTCCCCGCTACAACATCGCTCCGGCGCAGCCGATCCCAGTCATCCGGCAGAATCCCAAGGAACCCGTCCGAGAATTGTCGTTGATGCGCTGGGGGCTCATTCCCTCATGGGCGAAGGCCTCGTCCGTGGCTGCCAGCATGATTAACGCAAGATCGGAATCCGCGAGCACCAAACCCGCATTCCGCGAAGCGCTTAAACTTCGCAGGTGCCTGATCCCCGCCGACGGTTTCTATGAATGGGCGCGAGCAGGAAAAACAAAGCAGCCGTACTGTTTCGAGGTGAATGAAGGAGAACTATTCGCGTTCGCGGGAATCTGGGATCGGTGGAAAGACCCGAGTCGCAATTGGGTAAGGACCTGCTCAATCCTGACCACTACTCCGAATGCCGTGACCTCGGCCGTCCACGATCGCATGCCCGTCATCCTTGATCGAGATGCCTACGACCCGTGGCTCGACCCCGGTATGACGAATGGGGTTGCGGCGATCGAACTGCTGAAGCCCTGCGATGCAAGGCTGATGCGATGCTATCCCGTGAGCCCCCGGATCAATCATGTGGCGAACGACGACGCGGAATGCTCCGCGCCCGTGGAACTGACTGACATTCAGGATCGGCTCTTCCCCTAGACTGGGCCAATGTGTCCCGGTCAAGTACGATACGTCCCCATTCTTTTCGGAGGGGAACTCGCATACCACGTGTATTCAGTGGACGGAATGATTCTGGCGAACGGCAGACGTGTACTCCGCGGAGCCTTCGCGCCGCTGCTGGCGTCGTTGCCAGCAGGCGGGGAGATGGGACATTTTCGGCTCGTTAGAATGACGGTTGGCGATAAATCGACATTCCCGGAGTACGTGGCGTCCGGTCAAAGTTCCGTCCGTTCAGTGGTAGGATATTTCCATGATCAGACGTGATTTTCTGCGCCGCGTACTGTACGGCGGCACGGCCCTTGCCGCGACAGGAGCGGCCGGCAGAGTGCTTACGCCACGTATCGGTCATGATGCGGCCCTCGTGCCTGATCCCTTGAATCTGACCGGCACCGACCCGCAGAGTGCGCACTCACTTCCCATCCTAACCGCCATCCCATTCCATCTTGAAGATGTCAGGATCCTCGATCCCGATCTGCTCCGGATGCGCGAACAAACTCTCAACTATCTCCTCGCCCTTGATTCTGACCGCCTGCTGCATAACTTCCGCGTCAACGCTAAACTTCCGTCGTCGGCCGAGCCGCTCTATAACCGCGAGTCTCCCACCAACGGATGGCGTGGCCATTATGTCGGCCATTTTCTTTCCGCTTGCAGCCAGATGTATGCCTCCACCGGCGATGTCCGCATCAAGACCAAGGCCGACGCCATGGTGTCGGAGCTTGCAAAATGCCAGGCGCAGCTCGGCGAAAAAGGCTATCTCTCCGCGTTCCCTGAATCGGGCTTTGACGACCTTGAACAGGGCCGTCCGGCCGCGGTGGTCTGGTATGCGCTCCATAAAACCATGGCTGGCTTGCTCGATGTCAACGAAGGCATGCAGAATCGGCAGGCGCTTCAGGTGATCGAAGGCATGGCCGCTTGGACGGACTGGCGCACCGGCCGGCTGCCGGAAGAACAAATGCAGCGAACCCTGCAGATCGAATTCGGTGGCATGGGCGAAGTTCTGGCCAACCTCTCCGCCGTCACCGGAAATCCCCGTTATCTGGTGGTTGCGAAACGCTTCGATCACCACGCGGTCATGGATCCCGCCGCGCAGGGGCGCGATACCCTCACCACCCTCCACGCCAATACCCAGATCCCCAAGTTCATCGGCGCCGCCCGCGAATTCGAACTCACCGGCGACCCGCATTACCGCGACGCGGCGCAATTTTTCTGGCAGCAGGTCGCGCTGCACCGCAGCTACGTCACCGGCGGCAACAGCGCCAGCGAACATTTTCGCACGCCGCCCGACGTGCTCGCCTCCGAGCTTACGGATCTCTCGCAGGAAACCTGCAACACCTATAACATGCTCAAGCTCACCCGCCAGCTGTTCAGCTGGCAGGCCGAGCCGCAATACGCTGACTATTACGAGCGCGCCTTTCTGAACCACATCCTCGCCACCGCCAACCCAGCGGATGGGTCGCCGCTTTACTACCTCGGAATGCAGCCCGGCCAGTGGAAAGTTCACTTCGTTCCGCACGAGGGCTTCTTCTGTTGCTGCGGTACCGGCCTGGAAAATTTCTCGAAGCTGAGCGAGGGGTTCTATTTTCACAATGAGCAGTCGCTGTGGGTGAATTTGTTTTTCGCTTCTGAGGTGAACTGGCGGGAAAAAGGGGTGATCCTCCGGCAGGAAACTCGCTTTCCCGAGGAAGCCGGGACTCGACTGGTCATTCAGACGAAATCGGCCGCTCGCTTCACCTTGAACGTACGCATTCCTTACTGGGCCGAGGCCGCCAGCGTGACGGTCAACGGCACGCGTTTCCAGCCAAACCAAAAGCTGGAACCCTCCAGCTACGCAAAAATTGACCGCACCTGGAAAAATGGCGACCGCGTGGATGTGAAGCTGCCCATGCGCCTGCATTTGCGGGCCATTCCCGATGACCCCACGCTAGCCGCCATTATGTACGGCCCGCTGGTGCTCGCCGGCGAACTCGGCACCGAGAATCTCGACTCGAAGCGCATCTATTCTGACGACAAATTTCTGCACGGGGGTTTTCCCGCCATCGCCGTGCCAGAACTCGCCGGCGACCGCAACCTCCTCGACAAATGGATTCAACCGGTCAGTGCCCCAGTTAGCCAGACAGTCAGCCAGAAAGATGTAGCGCTCCGTTTTCGCACCGTGGGCGCGGGCCGTGCTGAGGATGTCACTCTCAGCCCCTTTTACCGCCTGTTCAACCAGCGCTATTCCGTTTACTGGCGCTTCCGCCCCGCCGTTGAGGCGTGAGTAGGAGCGCGTACTTTCGCGTGTTCCTGGCGGTCAGGCCCGCTCGATGTCAGCAGGCAACTTTGAGAAGTTTCCGCCACGACTCCAGACGGCACGGGCCCGAGAAGGAGCAGAAACTATGCGGTAGGTTAAGTAACCAAGTTCATCAACAAATCTTCAGCTGAACATTTTGTCGAGATCGGTTACCGAGTCTGCTGCCGATTGCAGGGCTTCGGTCCGGCGCACGAGATCGATGTTCAAACTCGCGAACTGCCGCTGACCAACTGTAGCTTTCGCTTATCGACAGAGGGGATCAAGTTGCTAAGACTTCTCGGATAAAACGTGAAGCACCACGATTACTACGTCCAGTCCGTACGCCGAGCCTGAGCTTTCAATAGTGGCTCGAAGGAGGGGAGTTTCATGCTCACAGCGGACAGGCCGGACGATGTGCCCTATGAACAGAGGTTTTCCATCGCAGTAACGGGTGAATTGAAGTCGACTCCGCAGCTCCGCGCGAACCGTCGTTTTGAGGAGGCAGGCGACAAAAAATGAACCGCAGAAAATTTATTCACAACACCGCAATGGTTGCCGCAGGCACAGCTGTCTTAAGCGGGACGGCGCTGTCCTACAGGCGCATACTGGGCGCGAATGATCGCATTTCACTCGGCCACATCGGGCCCGGGGCCCGGGGGATAGAACTGGTGGGCATGGTGGGTGCGCTGAAAGATAAATTCAACGTTGAAATGACGGTGGTTTGCGATCTCTGGACCCACAATCTGGAGCGGGCAGTGGACGCCAACAAGAAGTTGTACGGAAAGGCACCGCGTGCGTGCCGCCACCCGGAAGAACTAATCGCACTGAAGGATGTCGACGCCATCATCATCTCCACGCCCGAGCATTCCCACTCCTTACTGCTCAAGATGGTCGCCGATGCGGGAAGAGACGGCTACTGCGAAAAGCCCATGGGGAACGTTTTCGAAGAAGCGAAGGCCGCGCGCGATGCGGTGCAGAGCAAGAACCTGATCGTACAGATCGGCACGGAGCACCGCAGTGAGCCTTACCAGCTTGCCGTACGCGATCTCATCCGCGGCGGCGCGCTGGGAGACGTCAGCAAATACGAAATCGCCTGGAACTATCATGGGCCACGTTGGCGCGGACGTCCGGAAGTAAAGCAGATCCGCGAGCAGGACACGGACTGGCGAGCCTGGCTGATGAACAAGCCGTATCGTCCGTTCGATCCGCAGCTTTACTTTGAGTACCGGTTGTACAAGGATTTTTCCAGCGGGATTTCGGATCAGTGGATGAGCCATGGCATCGACTTGGTCCATTACTTTATGGACGAGACATACCCCGAGTCGGTGGTCGCTCACGGCGGAATTTTTGCCTGGCACGATGGCCGCGAAAACCCCGATACATTCCAGGCTCTGCTGACGTATCCGAAAGGCTTTCTGGTGAGCTACTCCACCAGTTTTGGAAATGATGCGACTGGGTACACACGCATCATGGGAAAGAAAGCCACTATGTACAACACGGGAGGGGAAGGCAGCCCGCGCTGGCAGATGGTCCAGGAAGTTGGCAATCATGAGGATGACACCGAGATCGATCGGAAGCGCTTCGCTAAAGATATTCTGTTGCCTGGAGACACGGGCCTGCCACCGACAGGCATCGGGGATGAGGATCTTTCGCACATGACCAATTGGCTCGGCTGTCTGCGCACCCGCAAACAACCGAACGCCACCGTGCAGAATGGATTTTCGCATTCCGTAGCCTGCATGATGGCGACGCAGGCGTATTGGACCGGCAAGCGAATCTATTTCGATGCGAAAACGGAGCAGATTCTCGACCATCCACCCATGGCTTAAGTTTCGTCGGTTGGGGAAACGACCGGCGGAAAAACTAGATCGAATCTTTTCAGATCGTCGCGGGGCAATGGGGGACTGTTCTGGTTACAAAAACGTAGTGCGGAAGGAAACTGAAGGTGCTTATTAAGGTGTTTGAAGAAAAGAACGATCTCGGCCTGGCAGGCTGCTTCTTCCATTCGCAACGCGATCTGCGAGTCGGGGCGGTCCCGTATTATCGCTGCCACTGGCGCGGCCCAGTTTGAGTTCCTGGAAGTCCTGACCAAGGCTGCGGATATCGATTGGCGGCGCGTCGAGGTGTTTCACCTGGATGAGTAGATCGGTTTGCCGATGTTACATCCGGCTAGTTTCCGCAGGTTTCTGCAGGAGCGGTTGACTCCAAAAACCGGCATTACCAACTATCATCTTCTCGACGGCAATACCGAGGTCCGTCAGCGGCGGTCCGGGGCGCAAGCGAAGCCATGGTCTCTGCGCCCATCGATATTGCCTTCGTTGGTATTGGTGAGAACGGCCATCTCGCGTTTAATGATCCGCCCGTTGATTTCGAGACCGAAGAGCCTTACTTGATCGTCAATCTGGACGAAGCCTGTCGGCTCCAGCACGTCGGAGAGGATGGTTCGCGAATATTTCCGAAACGCCCAGGCAGGCGATTTCGATGTCAATACGCCAAATCCTGAAAGCCAAAGAGATCCTGGCCGTCGTGCCTGATTCACGCAAAGCGAAGGCAGTAAGAGCTTGCCTTCAGTAAGAGATCAACCCCTTGGCTCCTGCTTCGATCTTGCGCTGTCGTGAAAACACGACCGTGTACCTCGACAAGAATTCAGCAGCCTGGTCGACGCGGGCGGCGCCTAGCTTTATTTAGCACCAGCAGGCTCACTTGGCAGCGCGGAGATTGACGACGGGCTTGTTCACGGCGAGCCAGGGCATGCCGCGGTAGGAATCCGCCACCACCCAGGCGCCGGTCGTCAGCGCCCAAGAGAGCACGGTCTCGCTCCATTGAAAGGCGCTCTTGGGGCCTGCCGCCGCCACGATGGGTACCCACACCAGCAGCGTGAACATGCCCATCTGCAACGCCGAGAGCGCGGCCGCCAGCCGTGCATAGACCCCGAGGATCACCGCCACGCCCGCCGCGACGAATGCAGCGCCGGTGAAGTACGCCCAGGCCACGTGCGCCGGCAGCCAACCAGGTACCAGCGAGACGGTGTTCTGGAGATACGTGAAATGGGCGACGCCGAAGGGAATCAAGGCTAGGCCGTAGAACACCCTCGCGATGCGCAGACCCTTGTCGCCGGTGACGAAACTGAGGCGCCGCCTCTCCCAGTCAGTGGCGAACCAGGTATACAGTACCCAGGCGGCCGCCACCATCACCGCAGTCTGGCACCATGGCCAGTAAACCTCCACGGTGAGCGTGCTGAAGAAGCCGGGCACTCTCAACACCAGCAACCAGAGAAGGAGAAAGGCGAGCAGCACGCGGGCAGCGGGGGCGGCGACGCGCTCCCAGAGCAGGCCTATGCCAGATGCCAGGGAGATGAAGGCGCAGAGATAGGCCAGTACTTCGCGAACCGGAACAGTCTTCGGTACGGGCTGCCATATCGCGCTGAAATCACCTTTGATCAGGCCCAGGATTCCGAGGCCGATCATGGTGGCCGCAAAGACCAGATGACCCACGCTTGCGATGCGCATTACCCTATCCTCCGGTGGTGTTCCGGTCCATCGCGCTACAGGCGTCTATTGTAGGCCAGATGCAGTTGCATGAAGCCGTTGGCTGACCATCATTGGCGAATCATGCGATTACACTCATCCCGGTTGAGGACGCGATTTTCACCCACGGACAAGCGTTTTGTAGTTTTCGGTTGAAAGCCGACGATCCGGGACCGAGGTTCATCGACACGAGCCGGTGAGCGAGGAAACGGCCGTTCCCGAATGTCAGCCGGGGGCGTTCGACAGCTGATGTCGCCGCAGTAGCTAGCGAGTCGAGAAATCGCGGCCCTTCGACAAAACTCGTCCTGTCCCGCTAGTTCGGTCCCGGCCCAGCGGGCTTTTTCAGTCCCACCGGAGGGCGCGCCGATTGAACCGCCCCGATCTCCGGTCAGCATTGCCGATTGCGCAGGGCGAAGCACGGCAAGACTAAGATCGGACCTCAGGCTGAGATGAATCCGCCCAGTCATTGGTTCGTGATGTCAATCATGTTGTCGTCTGCATTCCTGTCGATGAGCTTGTTGTAGGGATCGATGCCGGCCAAAGTAGGCCGCTGATCGACGGTGATCACGAAGGTCTTGTGTTCCTCGGTGAGTTTTTCCTTCTTGAGATAGAGCAGCCTCGCTTCATCTTTCTTGCCACTGAAGACACCGATCTCGATGTAGTCGGCAAGGAGCATGGGAGGGTCCGCTCCATTGCCGTCGGCTTGCAACTTCCGAGCCTGAACCTCGAGCGTGACCTTGTATTTCCCGTCGGCGGTCTTCTGGGAAGTGGCGGAAACCGCCTTGTTGTCGTAGAGAACAATTCGATTAAAGCCATCATCGACCAGGTACTAAGATGTACCTAATTGTGAGATTACCTAAGTACTTGCCCGAAGGGTGAATTGTGCTGCAAGATACCCCTCCGTATGTTTACCTGTTAGTAATCTGAGCGTGCCGGGCACCGGAAGCGGATATAGGTCCTGGTCCACCCAACAGTATGGACCGCCGAAAAAGCCACTCAGGGCTGAGATGCTGTTCATGTACTCGCGCCGTACGATCACTCGCCATGCTCTGCTCTCTCTCTCGTTCGTACTGCTATATCTGCTCCTGAACCGCCCCGAAGTTGTTCTCTTCTCACATATTGGATTTGTCGCCTGGTACCCCGCAATCGGTCTAGTGATGGCGCTGATGATGGGCATCAGTCCCTGGTATGCGATCCTAGCCGTCTTCACTAATGCCTTCACTAACGTGGTTGTTTATTCGCAGCCGGTGTTGTCTATCAGCAACACGATCGGTGCAGCGGGAATTTCTCTCAGTTACGGAGTGGCGGCATATCTGTTGCGCGGGCCGCTGCAAATTGACCTTGGACTGCGACGGCGCCGAGATGTGATCCAGTACCTTCTGGTGAGTGCTGCGGCCGCGACCGGAGCCGCGGTCTTCGGGGTCACGAGCCTGATTGCAGATCACAGCCTCACCTGGGGAGAATTCCCGTCGTCCGTGGTGGGATGGTTTCTGGGTGACGCAATCGGCCTGGTGGCGGTTGCGCCGTTTCTTCTCGTCCACGTATTTCCGCAGATTCGTATGTGGCTTTTTCAGGCGCCTTCCGATGTCCGCCCCAACAATGCGCGTTCGCGGAGAAAGAAGTTCACTTTCGGGGGGGTTGCAGAGGCGTTTGGGCAGGCGCTGGCAATCTTATTCGTGTGCTGGGCCATGTTCGGACTTAACGATGGTGCCTACGGTCATTTTTATACGTGCTTCGTTCCGGTCATTTGGATTGCCATGCGCCAGGGAGTGCGGCGAGTAGTAACCGGCTTGCTGGCGCTCGACTTCGGAATCGTAGTGGCCATGCATTTATTGAACCCGAGCGCTGTCGAGTACACGAAAATCGCGGTGTTCATGGCGGTGATGTCCGCGGTCGGACTCATCGTGGGGTCTGAAGTCAGCGAGCGACACCGCCTGGCAATTCATCTGAACGAACAGACGACGTATTTAGACTCGCTGATACAAAATAGCCCGCTCGCGATGGTCGTACTGGACCGGCAAGGCGCGGTCCAGTTGGTGAATTCCGCTTTCGAGAAACTGTTTCAGTATGACCACCTCAATGTCGCGACGAGCGATATAAGAAGTCTCATGATGCGGGACGGCGACAGATCGGATTCGGCAGAACTGATCGCGCAAATCTTTGCCGGAAAGACGCTGCACCGGACAGTACAGCGGCACCGCAAAGACGGCAAGATTCTCGATCTGGCACTGCACGGTGTCCCCTTGCGAGTGGATGGGGACACGCGCGGAGCCTACCTCATCTACGAGGATGTTTCGGAACAGATCAAAGCAATTGAAGCGCAACGGCAACATGCCGAGTCCCTGGACCTTCTGGTAAAAGAGTTGGAGGTCCATACCAGACAGATCAGCTTGCTGAATGAAATGGGCTCTTTGTTGCAATGCAGCGGGACGGTGCAGGAAGCGTGCGTGGTGGTGGGCAACTTCGTGCAAAGGCTTTTTCCCGAAGCTCCTGCTGGAGCGCTCTATTTGTTGAGATCATCGCGGGACCTGGTTGAGGCGGGAGCCCGCTGGGGCAAACGAGACGCCTTAGCGCCAACATTTCCGCCCGACGCATGCTGGGCCTTGCGCCGCGGGCAGCCACACTGGAGTGATTCTCCAGGTGGCAGCGTGGCTTGCCAGCATTTGACCAAAAATACGACCACCGAGTGTTTATGCGTACCCATGGTTGCGCAGGGAAGCACAATCGGCATCCTGCATGTCGAATTCGACGGTGCAACCCGAGTCCGCAGCGATATAGACAGGGAAGCTTTCCGACAATCGCATCAGCAACTGGCCATCAGTCTCAGCTCGCAAATCGCCCTTTCGCTGTCCGGCCTGCAACTGCGTGAAAGCCTGCGGGAGCTGTCGATTCGGGACCCGCTCACGCGGCTGTTCAACCGGCGCTTTCTGGAGGAGTCGCTGGAACGGGAACTGCAGCTGGCCAGCCGCAAAAAACAGGCGATCTCTGTACTTTTTGTCGACCTCGACCACTTCAAGAGATTCAACGACACTTTCGGTCATGATGCCGGAGACATGGTGCTTCAGTCTCTGGCCGATCTGTTCCGAACATTCTTTCGCTCCACAGATATATGCTGCCGCTTTGGCGGCGAGGAGTTCGCAATCATCATGCCGGAGTCCACTGCACAGGACGCGGCCGTTCGCGCTGACGCACTGCGCGCCGAGGTGAAGCGGCTGAAGTTGCGGTACAAGAAAGAGATTCTTGGACCGCTTTCGCTCTCCGCAGGTGTGGCCGCATTTCCGGAGCATGGTTCGACGTCCGAAGAGCTGCTCAAGATCGCAGACCAGTGCCTGTACGAATCAAAAGCGCGAGGCCGCGATGTGGTAACTGTGCCTTCCGCACAAAAGGTGTGATCTCCGCGCTCGCCCGTCGCGCCGCCACCGATCCCAGGAAAAACTAGGTCCAGAACAAGCAGGTCCAACCAATGGGTGCCACCCTGCTGCATGTTCCGGAATCAGCGCTTCTCTGAGCCATCTCATTTCCTACGCGGGTGGTGACCAAAGAAACCTTCCTGCAGAGTCCAGCAACCGGATGAAAGTCTGTGACCCAGAGTGCCGGGGGTGTGCGAGGGCTTGGGCTCAAGATCAGTTTTGCCGCTAAGTCACTCACCCACATCGGATTGGAGGTCGGATGACGAATCCAGGCAGTTCGGCATGCGCCATGCATGCCCTTAAGGATGTGCAGTCTTAGCGGTCCCTCCCCTTCCTCCAAAATTTGCGTTAGGGAGGTCTTCAAATGCGCCGAAACGTTCATGGATTGACGCTGATTACGGTAACGTTGGCGGCGGCGCTCTGCTCCGCCCAGGCAGGCGCCGGTCCGTCGCCGGTGAGGGCGCTACAGAACGCGCAGGTTGCTCCTAACTACGGTAACCTGCCCCTTACCTTCGAATTGAACCAGGGTCAAGCGGCTCCGCAGGCGAAGTTTATTTTTCGCGGCAAAAACTATTCCGCGTTCTTGACTGCGGGTGAAATGGTGCTCTCGCTGCGCCCGAGCGCAACCGCGGTGCCATCGGCAGCCAATGTCGCCCCAAACAACAAGTCGCAGAAATCTGTAGCCACCACACTGCAGTTTAAGTTGGTGGGAGCGGCCCGCAACCCCGCCGTCATTGGAGAAGATCCGCAACCAGGCCGCGTGAACTACTTCATCGGGAAAGATCCTGCAAAGTGGCAGAGGAACGTGCCCACGTATGGCCAGGTGCGTTACAAGAATGTGTATCCGGGAATTGATCTGCTCTACTACGGAAACCATCATCAGCTGGAATACGATTTTGCCGTTGCGCTGGGCGCGGATCCTCGCCAGATCCAATTCCAAATCACGGGAGCCCGTCAAATCGAACTGGATGAGGAAGGCAAGCTGGTTCTGGAGACCAGCAGCGGTGAACTTCATTTTCAGACTCCAGTGGTTTACCAGGAATCCAGTGGCGTACGCGTGCCCGTCCATGGCTCTTACGTCCTGAAAGACCCCACGCATGTCGCCTTCCAACTCGGCCAGTACGATCCCAACAAGCCGCTGGTGATCGACCCCGTGCTGGTTTACGGAACATATCTAGGCGGAACGGGGACGGACCAAGCCTCCGGAATCGCCGTCGATGGCACCGGTAGCGTCTATGTCGCGGGGTACACAGATGCCGCCGACTTTTTGCTCACCACCGTCGGGGTCCCTGCAACCAACTCGAACCATATTTTCGTAGCCAAGCTTGATGCGACCGGATCGAGCCTGGTATATGCCGATTACATCGGCGGTAACGGTGAGGATTACGGGATTGGTTTGGCACTGGACAGCGCAAATAATGCGTATGTGACGGGCAGCACCACGTCAAGCAATTTCCCAAGTGTAAACCCCTATCAAGCAGTTGAGCCGGGATCGTATAGCGGCTTCCTGACCAAGATTTCCGCCGACGGCTCTTCGTTGTCGTATTCAACCTATGTGGGAGGGAACGGATTCGACCAGCCTGTCGGCGTCGCTGTCGACACCCTGGGCGAAGCGTACATTGCGGGCACCACCACATCGCTAAACTTTCCTGTGGTCAATGCCATTCCCGGTCAGGAAGCTGCCCTCGCCAACCAGGGCGGACTTTATGGATATTATGGTTTCGTCTCCAAGTTCGCTGCAGACGGATCTTCCCTGGTCTTCTCTACGTACCTTGCGGGCAATTCGACTTTCGAGGATTGCGGGAATCTTTGTTGGCCTATCCCATACACCTCGGTTTCCGCCGTCGCGCTAGATGCGAACGGCAGTGCTTACGTTACTGGGGTCACAACTACAAATAACTTCCCGGCCACGCCAGGCGCCTACCTCCCTGGCAATTCCCCGCAACCGGATACCACGATCGGATTCGTCAGCAAGCTTGCCAGTTCGGGGAGTCTCGACTATTCCACTTATTTCTACGGCTCCAGCGGGAATCCGATTGGGATCGGAGCGATCACCGTCGACGGATCTGGTTCGGCTTATATCGCCGGTACAGTCACCAGCGACTTCACTAGCGACGTCACTTTCCCCCTCACTTCCACCACGATTTGCGATCCCAGGGTTTACGGATTTGGATGCAGTGATGTATTCGTGACCAAGTTCGACCCCGCGGCGTCGACGTTGTCGTACTCCACCTTTCTTGGTCCTAACAATTTCGCGAGCCCGCAATCGATTGCGCTCGATTCGAGTAATAACGCCTACGTGCTGGCTAGTACCAGCAGCGCTGTGTTTGGAACAAACAATGGGATCGAGGGTTACACGAGTGGGCACGAGCTGCTTCTGGTTGAGATTGATGCCTCGGCATCTACGCAACTGTTTGCCACCTACCTGGGCGGGAGTGGCGACGACTTCGGCAGCGGCATCGCCCTCGATGCCAACGGCAATATCTACGTCACAGGGTCCACCGATTCAACCGACTTTCCCGTCACGCAGGGAGCTTTCCAAAATATTCTGGGAGGCAACACCGACGCTTTCGTGATGAAGATCGGATCGGCATCAGATCCGTCCGTAACCCTCAATCCGTATTCTTTGCAGTATGTCTCGCAGGCCCTGGGCTCGACCAGCCAGCCGCAGACAGTTCTTCTGCGCAACATGGGCAGCTCTCCGCTTTCCATTCCATCGATCACAACCGGCGGAGACTTTACGGAGACGAATAGCTGCGGAACCACGGTGGCGGCTGCTGGCAGTTGTACTTTGTCTATCACCTTTACTCCTACCGTTTCGGGAGCCCGCAGCGGTTCCATCGTGATTCAAGATAACGCTGCAGGCTCGCCTCATGTCATCACCTTGAGCGGCACCGCTACCGGACCGGGTGCTGGTCTCAGTCCCACTAGTCTGACTTTTTCAGCTGAATTGTTGGGTGTCTCCGGTGCGGCGCAGGCTGAGACCCTCACCAACACCGGCAACACCGCAATGAATGTGAGCGCCGTCCAGACCACGGGAGATTTCGCTCAGGCCAATAACTGTCTTGGCACCCTCGCCCCGAGTTCGACTTG
>Ga0210398_10000487_pt1 | contig 45167 bp, 51 predicted proteins | sample IncBWC4OmetaG_FD_161047 | JGI IMG/M metagenome (GOLD analysis project Ga0210398, IMG submission 161047) | Forest soil microbial communities from Barre Woods Harvard Forest LTER site, Petersham, Massachusetts, United States - Inc-BW-C-4-O | ecosystem: Environmental > Terrestrial > Soil >...
CAGCCTCGAGAACCTGCAGGAGGCGATCGAGCGCATCCGCAAGTTCCTCGGCAATCTGCCCGGCGCGTAAAACCCTTGCGGCAACCGCAATCCGTCCTTGCATCTGCCTAAGGTTTAGGCATCCTGCCGGATAAGTGCATCCGCGGTCTGCATCGGGGCGACCTGTCACCCATTTCAGCGTACCGAATGCTGGCATGGGTTATGCTCAAGCACATGAGGACAGGCGAGCGGACTGGGCACGGGGAGGTCGGTTGCGATGAAAAAAGTCGAGGCGATTATCAAGCCGTTCAAGCTTGACGAGGTGAAGGAGGCCCTGCACGAGGTCGGGATCAAGGGCATCACCGTCGTCGAGGCCAAGGGCTTCGGCCGGCAGAAAGGCCACACCGAGCTCTATCGCGGCGCCGAGTACGTCGTCGACTTCCTGCCCAAGGTGAAGATCGAGGTCGTCATGGAAGATTCCATGGTCGAGCGGGCGGTCGAGGCGATCCAGCAATCCGCCCATACCGGCCGCATCGGCGACGGCAAGATCTTTATCTCCAGCATCGAGGAGGCGATCCGCATCCGCACCGGCGAGCGCGGCGCCGATGCGATCTGACCGCCTAAACCCCGGCTGGCATCGAGGTTGCTAGAAGCAAGTTTTCTTATTCTTTTCTTATCCCACCACAGCCAACAGGAACGACAAGATGGCAGGCGAGATCGACAAGGTAATGGGTCTGATCAAGGAGCACGACGTCAAGTATGTCGACTTTCGCTTCACCGACCCGCGCGGCAAGTGGCAGCATCTGGCGCATCACGTGCGCACCGTCGACCCGGACTTCCTCGCCGAGGGCATCATGTTCGACGGCTCCTCGATCGCCGGGTGGAAGGCGATCAACGAGTCGGACATGCTGTTGAAGCCCGATTGCTCCACCGCGGTGATGGACCCGTTCGCCGCCCAAGCCTCGCTCATCATCTTCTGCGACGTGCACGAGCCGCTGACCGGCCAGCCCTATGGCCGCGACCCGCGCTCGATCGGCAAGAAGGCGCAGGCCTATCTCACCTCCTCCGGCATAGGCGACACCGCCTATTTCGGACCCGAGGCCGAGTTCTTCGTGTTTGACGACGTGCGCTATGAATCGACGATGAACTCGGCGTCCTACTTCGTCGACAGCGAGGAAGCGCCCTGGGTCTCCAACAAGGCCTTCCCCGACGGCAATACCGGCCACCGCCCGCCGATCAAGGGCGGCTATTTCCCGGTGCCGCCGGTCGACGGCGCCTCGGACCTGCGCGCCGAGATGCTCTCGGTAATGCTCGACATGGGGCTCGAGGTCGAGAAGCACCACCACGAGGTGGCGCCCTCGCAGCATGAGCTCGGCAACGTCTTCTCCACCCTGGTAAAGGCGGCCGACAACATGCAGATCTACAAATACGTCGTGCACAACGTCGCCCACCAGTACGGCAAGACCGCGACCTTCATGCCAAAACCGATCAAGGGCGACAACGGCTCGGGCATGCATGTGCACCAGTCGATCTGGAAGTCGGGCGGGCCGACCTTCGCCGGCAACCTCTATGCCGACCTCAGCGAGACCGCGCTCTTCTACATCGGCGGCATCATCAAGCATGCCAAGGCGATCAACGCCTTCACCAACCCGACCACCAACAGCTACAAGCGCCTCATCCCGGGTTTCGAGGCCCCGGTGCTGCTGGCCTATTCGGCGCGCAACCGCTCGGCCTCGTGCCGCATCCCGATCGCCGCCAGCCCCAAGGGCAAGCGCGTCGAAGTGCGCTTCCCGGACCCCGCCGCCAACCCCTATCTCGGCTTTGCCGCGATGCTGATGGCCGGGATCGACGGCATCCAGAATAAGATCCACCCCGGCGACGCGATGGACAAGAACCTCTACGACCTGCCGCCGGAGGAGCTGAAGGACGTGCCGACCGTATGCGGCAGCTTGCGCGAGGCGATCGGCGCGCTCGAAGCCGACCACGCCTTCCTCACCAAGGGCGACGTCTTCCCGCGCGACCAGCTCGAATCATACATCGAACTCAAATGGGAAGAGGTCTATGCCTTCGAGCACACCCCTCACCCCATCGAGTTCCAGATGTACTACTCGGTCTGAGCGACCTCGCATCACGACGGAAAGAGCCGGGCATCGCCCGGCTCTTTTTTTGCCTCAAGGCCGGTGCATGAACAACGATGCCGCGAGCGCCAGCGCCAACAGCGCCGAAATGCCTTGCCAGACCAGCACCGGCGCGCGCTCGTAGAGCGTGCGCGGCCGGCCAAGCCCGGCGGCGGCGCGCGCCGGGCCCGCCTCCATCTCCTGGGCGAATTCGGTCATGTCGTGGAAGCGCTGCGCCGGGTCGAGCGCGACCGCGCGCGCCAACGTCGCCTCGACCCAGGCCGGGAGATCCGGCCGCAGCTCGCTGAAGCGCTGCGGCCGGCTGCGCCGCGGCGGGCTCATCGCGTCAGCATTGGCGTAGGGGTATTCGCCGGTGAACGCGCGGAACATCGTGATCCCGAGCGCGTACACGTCCGTCTGCTCGTTGCCCGCCTCGCCGTCGGCCATTTCCGGCGCCATATAGGCGGCGGTACCCGGGATGTTCTCGGCCGGAAACTCCTCGAGCCCCGGCACCCGCACGACCCCGAGATCGATGAGCTTCAGCGCGCCGCCGTTTTCGAGGATCACGTTGTCCGGCTTGATGTCGCGATGGATGATCCCGGCGCGATGCAGCGCCGCCACCGCCCGCGCCAGTCTGATCGCGATGTTGCGCCCCTCTTCCAGCCCCAGCATCGGCGGGTGCGCCAGCCGCGTGTCCAAAAGCTCGCCCTGATAAAATGGCATGACCGTGTAGAGGCAGGTCTGGCGGCCGGGCGGCAGCTCGATGGCCTGACCGATCGACGCGTTGTGGATGCGCGCGCCGACCCAGGCCTCGCGGATAAAGGCGGCGCGGTAGGCCTCGATCCCGGCGAGCTGCGGCTTGGGAAACTTGATGACGACATCGCCGCCCTCGACCTCGTCCTCGGCGCCGAACAGCCTTGTGTAGCGGCCGTCGGACAGCAGCGCCTTCAGCACGAACCCGTCGATCGACTCGCCGCCTGTCGGCACCGGGATCACCGGCAGGTTTTGGATCGCGCCGCTGACATCGGCCGACCCCGCGGCCGGTAGCGCGACGACATCGAGCACCAGCGCGGTGCAATTGTCAGTGCTTTCCGCTTTGAGCGCGGCGTCCACCAGCGCGTTCGCGGTATCGTCCGGTGCCGAGCGGTCGCGCAGGATTTCGGCGATAGTCGGCTCGCTAAGCGATCCGTGCACCCCGTCGCTGCACAACAGGAAGCGGTCGTGCAGCGCCACCGGCTGCGTCGCATAGTCGAGCCGCACCTCGGTCTCAACCCCGAGCGCGCGCAGCAGCGTGTGCGATCGGCCCTGCCCCGTCGCGTGCACATGGTCGGTCGTCAGACAGGTGAGCCGGTCGCCGCTGAGCCGGTAGGCCCGCGTATCGCCGACATGCAGGATATGCGCGACCCGCCCGCGCAGCACCAGCGCCGTCAGCGTGCATCCCAGCCCGGTGAGATCGGGGTCCTGGCGGCCGATCGAGTTGATCCAGCCGTTGAGCGAGCTGACGATGCGCGCGCCGGCGCGCTGAACCTCCATCGTCTCCGGCATGTCGCAGAACCCGTCGAGAAAGCCGCGCACCGCGGTCTCCGCGGCGATCCGCCCACCCTTCGCGCCACCGATCCCGTCGGCGATCGCCGCGACCACCTCCTGCCGCGGCTCCGGCAGCTCCGCGCCCATCAGCGCGCCGGCGAAATCCTGGTTGTCGTGGCGCGGCCCGGTCTTCGACGCGAAACCGGCGCTGACCCTGATGCTCGCGTCACCCGTCGCCATTGCCGAAAGTCCTGCCCTCCTGATCCGTGCTCAGATGCACAGCAACTATCAGCCTAATATTTAGGCAATTTATATATCACTTTTATATTGCGTGGATGCATTCAACCAAAAGTTCACGTCACATCATTCCGGGTGACATTCGTAGTGCAAAAAATAGCCACCGGTGGTCGAGGCGCCGCGCAGCTGCAGTTTTCCCGTCGCGCGCTCGAGCTCGTAGATGCCGCCCTTGTCGTCCTGCCATTTGATCTGGCTGTCACTGATCGTCGCCGGCCTTGAATCCACCTGGTTGTGGTCGAGGTCGACGACCACGGGCCAATTCGCCCCGCCCACCGCGTTGACGCAGCGCAAATGCAGCAATCCGCTCTCCGCGGCAAACCCGCTGACCGCGGCAATCTGGCATCCGATCACGGCCGCAACCAGCCCGACGACGGCCCGCGCCCCACGCTTTGCGCGAAAAAAAGTTGCCAACATTATCAGTATCTTCGCCTCGAAGTTGGGATTGCCCGGCAATTAGGCACGGTTTTTGCCTTCTGTTGATTTTGAACGGCGCGTTGTCGAATCCGGCTCTCAGCGGGGGGCTTCGGCATAAGGGTCGGGATTAAACACGACGAGGTGGAGAATGCTAGTCGCATCACCAAAATGGTTAGATACGGGGACGAATGCCTGGCAAATGGCGGCCGCCACATTTGTCGGGCTGCAGAGCATCCCGGGTCTCGTGGTTCTGTATGGGGGCATCGTCAAAAAGAAATGGGCGATCAACTCCGCGTTCATGGCGATCTATGCCTTTGCCGCGGTGATGGTCGTGTGGGTGCTGTGGGCCTACAGCATGGCCTTCGGCGATCAGTGGTTTGGAGCTTTGGCCGTTATCGGCTTCCCGAAGCCGGTGCTCGGGGCGGACGTTCTACTTAGTCAAGCAAACATCCCGTCAATCTCCACCAGCGGCGACTCGGCGGGCATGCCGCCCTTCGCGTTCCCGATGGCGACGCTGGTGTTCTTCCAGTTCGTCTTCGCCGCGATCACCGTGATCATCCTCGCCGGTTCGCTGATCGGCCGGATGAGCTTCAAGGCCTGGATCCTCTTCGTGCCGTTGTGGATGACCTTCGTCTACACGGTCGGCTGCTTCAGCATTTGGGGTGGCGGCTGGCTGGCGTCGATGGGTGCGGCGGACTTCTCGGGTGGTTACGTCATTCATCTCGCGGCGGGCACATCGGGCTTTGTCGCGGCATGGGTGATCGGGCCGCGTATCCAGCAGGATCGCGACCATTTCCCGCCCAATAGTCTGCTGATGGCGCTGGTCGGCGCCGGCATCCTGTGGCTCGGCTGGAACGGCTTCAACGGCGGCGACCCCTACTTCGCCAATGCCGACGCGTCGGCCGCGATCCTCAACACCAACCTGTGCACCTGCGTGTCGCTGTTGGTGTGGACGATCATGGACTCGTTCGCTTACGGCAAGCCGTCGGTGGTCGGCGCGATCAACGGCATGATCGCGGGCCTGGTCGGCATCACCCCGGGCGCCGGTTATGTCAACGGCTGGGGCGCGATCGCGATCGGCGTCATCACCGGGATCATCCCCTGGATCATGATGAACAAGGTGCAGACCACCGCGCTGTTCAAGAAGGTCGACGACACGCTCAGCGTTCTCTCGACGCATGGCGTGGCCGGCCTGATCGGCGGTCTATCGGTCGGCATCTTCGCCTGCGGCGACATGCTGATGTATGTGGCCCCGGACGGCGACAAGCAGGCACCGGGCATGAGCGTCACCGGCCTGCTCTACGGCGACTCGGGCAACCAGCTGCTGATGCAGGTCTACGCGGCGGCGTTCATCATCGTCTACAACGTCATCGCCACCTTCATCATCCTCAAGGTCATCTCGATCTTCGTGTCGCTGCGAATGGACGAGACGACACTGCGGATCGGCGACGACGCGGTGCATGGCGAGACGGCCTACAACTTCGGTGACGGCGAGGAGCCGGCCGTCGCCGAGTAAGTCTCGAACTAAGCGTAGCCTAAGCGTGCGGGGGTGCTTGCCGGCGAGCCGGGAAGCGCCCCCGAATTCTGTCAGTGGGGAACGGACATGAGATTGGCCTACCGGATGGGACCTCGCCTAGCGCTCGCCGTTTTGCTGCTTGGCGCGAGCGCCGGCGTCGCGCTGGCCCAGCAGCCGCCAGCCGGCAGCGCGCCGAAATTTGACAGCGGCGACACCGCCTGGATGCTGACCTCGGTCGCACTCGTGCTGATGATGACGATCCCCGGCCTCGCGCTGTTTTACGGCGGCATGGTGCGCAAGAAGAACGTGCTGGCGACCGTGATGCAGAGCTTCATGGTGACCTGCCTGGTGACGGTGCTGTGGACCGTCTGCACCTACAGCATGGCCTTTACCACCGGCAGCCCCTATGTCGGCGGGATGAGCCGCTTCCTGTTGATGGGGATGACGATCGACTCGGCGAACGATCTCGCCAAGACCATCCCTGAATCGGTCTACATGTGCTTCCAGATGACCTTCGCGATCATCACCCCGGCGCTGATTTGCGGCGCCGTCGCCGATCGCATGAAATTTTCGGCGCTGATCTGGTTCATCGGCCTGTGGGCCGTCTTCGTCTACGCGCCGATCGCGCATTGGGTATGGGGCCCCGACGGGTTCCTCAACGACGCCGGTGTGCTCGATTTCGCCGGCGGCACGGTCGTTCACATCAACTCCGGCGTCGCCGGGCTGATGTGCGCGCTGATGCTCGGCAAGCGGCGCGGCTATCCGACCGAGCCGATGGCGCCGCACAACCTTGTCTTCAGCATGATCGGCGCGTCGCTGCTCTGGGTCGGCTGGTTCGGCTTTAACGCCGGCTCGGCGGTGACGGCCGGGACGGGCGCCGGGATGGCGATGGCGGTGACGCAAATCGCCACCGCGACTGCGGCGCTCACCTGGATGTTTGTCGAGTGGGCGCTGAAGGGACGGCCGAGCGTGCTCGGCATCTGCTCAGGCGCCGTCGCCGGTCTGGTCGCGATCACCCCGGCTTCCGGCTTTGTCGACCCGCGCGGGGCGCTGATTATCGGCATCGCCGCGGGTGTCATCTGCTATTGGGGATCGACCGGGCTCAAGCACGCCTTCGGCTATGACGACAGCCTCGACGCGTTCGGCGTGCACGGCGTCGGCGGTACGGTCGGCGCGCTGTTGACCGGCGTTCTCGCGGTCTCTGCGGTCGGCGGCGAAGGCCATAGCGGCCTCATCGACGGCAACCCGCATCAAGTCGTCGTTCAACTCTACGGCGTCGGCTGCACCGTGATCTACGACGCGATCGTCTCGCTCATTCTGCTGAAGATCATCGACCTCGTCATCGGGCTGCGAGTCGACACCGACAGCGAGCGCGAAGGCCTCGATCTGAACCTGCACGGCGAAGTCGTGCCGTAACTGCCACCGGCCGTCAGACCCAACCTCGACGCGATTGCCCAACAGGACGGCGTTTGTTGCCGTCCCGCATAGCAGCACGGCTTTGACTGCCTATTATTTAGTCAGTGAGCGCACCTCACTGAACTAATTCATATAATATTGTTATTCTTATTGCCCATACGCTCCCGTATTATATACTTCGAGCAGATGGCGGGGGCCGTCACCATCGGTGGCGTCATGCCATGGCACTTGGCGATCAGTGGGAACACACAGCATGGATCGAGGCATTTCGAAAACGCTGCGGTTGAGCGTTGCGGGCATCGCCCTGGTTGTTGGCTGGCAGTACGGGATGACCGCCGCTTGGGCGCAGACCGCGGCTCCACCGCCGGCGCCGACAGACACGACGCCTCCGGCGGCAGCCGCACCGGCGGCACCGGCCGCGCCCACCTCGCCGCTTACCGCGCCGAGCATGGCGGGTCCGCTGGCGCTCAGCACCACGCCCTATAATTTTGACGCCGCCGGGCTCGGCCATGTCTACCTCAACGGCGTGCTGAGCGGCATGGGGCTGTTCCAGGATAATTCGACGTCGGTATTCCAGCCGACGAGCGGCAAGTTCCTTGGCCTCGACAAGGACAACAACTTCGACATCAGCAACGGCATGGCCATCATCCAGAAGATCGATGGCCTTGTGCAATTCTACGTGCAGACCGGCATCTATTCGCTGCCGGCGCTCGGGGTGAATTACCACGACACTCAAGCGGCCGTGAAAGCCGAGAGGGACTTTTTCGGTCCCGTTCCGGAGGCCTATCTGAAGGTCGTGCCAACCGACACCTTCTCGATCGAGGCGGGTAATCTGCCGAGCCTCATCGGTGACGAATACACCTTCACCTTTGAGAACATGAACATCGAGCGCGGCCTGCTCTGGAACCTCGAGCCGGCGATCAGCCGCGGCGTGCAGGCCAACTTGACGACCGGCCCGGTGGCCTGGGCGCTGTCGGGCAATGACGGGTTCTACTCGAGCAACCTCAGCTGGATCAGCGGCTCGGCGACCTGGACGATCAACCCGCAGAACACGCTCGCGCTCGCCGCCGGCGGCAATCTGGAAAACAGCCAGGTCAACTCGATCGCCTCGCCATACCAACTCGACAATTCCGACATCGTCAACCTGATCTACACCTACAACAACGCACCGTGGACGATCAGCCCGTACTTCCAGTACACGCATAACAAGCACAGCACGATCTATAATGCCGGCACCACCAAGGACGCCGATACCTGGGGCGGCGCGGTGCTCGCCAACTACAGCATCAACGACAACTGGAACATCGCCGGCCGCATCGAATATGTCGGCAGCGACGGTAGCTCGACCGACGGCACCGTCAATGTGCTGTTCGGGCCTGGCAGCTCGGCTTGGTCCTTCACGGTGACCCCGACCTGGCAGATGGGCATGTATTTCGCACGGCTCGAAGGCTCTTATGTCACCGCGTCGAGCGTCAACAGCGGTGACGGTTTCGGCAAGTTCGGCACCTCCACCACCCAGGCGCGTGTGGTGCTGGAAGCCGGCGTCGCGTTCTAGACGCTTCGTCGCTTACAAATAAAAAGGGCCGGGAAATTCCCGGCCCTTTTCTTATGCATTGAGCAGCCCGGCTACTTCTTCTCGCCCGGCTTGAAGTCGAGCGCGCAGCCGTTCATGCAATACCTGAGGCCCGTCGGCTTCGGCCCGTCGTCGAATACATGGCCGAGATGGCCGCCGCATTTCTGGCAATGCACCTCGGTGCGCACCATGAAGAAGCTGCGGTCGGTCGTGGTCTCGACCGCGCCGTCCTTCGGCACATAAAACGACGGCCAGCCGCTACCGCTGTTGAACTTGGTGTCGCTGTCGAACAGCGGCTCGCCGCAGCCGGCGCAGAAATAGGTGCCCGGCTCATACAAATGGTCGAGCGGGCTGGCGCCAGCGCGCTCGGTGCCGTGCTTGCGCAGCACATGAAACTGCTCGGGCGTCAGCTTCTTCTTCCAGTCATCGTCGCTCATCGCGACATCGAATTTCTTGTCGTCCGCCATGTGAGACCCCTTATCGAACAGGCCTTGAATATCGGTTTTGTTGGGGCTTTCGGAAAGAGGCGACGGCAGCGTTGTTTAATGAATTCGCTCGTCGTTGCCCGGAGTCGGGCGCAAGAGCTCGGCGGTCGAACGGGCGATCCAGCACCAGACAATGCACGAGAGCTCGTCGTCATTGGTGCGCAGCCGCTCGGCCTCGCGCTCGGCGACCTGAAGCGCGTCACTGCCGTGCCGTCGCACGAGCATCAGCGCCGCCTCCCAGATTTTTCGCTCATTCGTCATCACCTGAGTAAATTCCGTGCGCATCCCGGAGTTCCTCACCACCCATACGATCGGCCAAAAGAAGCGCTAGGCCGAGCTATATCTTGTTACATAGGCTTATAGCGTATACTGCATCCTGGTTGCGCGGCTTTCAAGCCCTGCCGAGCTGGCGTATAATCCGCTGCCATGCCTGATCTTTTTGACGCGATGGGGCCGAAGCCTGACAACGGCTATTCGGCAAAGGACATCGAGGTCCTCGAAGGCCTCGAACCGGTGCGCCGCCGCCCGGGGATGTATGTCGGGGGCACCGACGAGCGGGCGCTGCATCATCTCGCCGCCGAGGCGCTCGACAATGCGATGGACGAGGCGGTCGCCGGGCACGCCACTCGAATCGAATTGGAGCTTTCCGCCGAGGGCTGGGTCACGGTCAGCGACAACGGCCGCGGCATCCCGATCGACGCGCATCCGCGCTTTCCCGACAAATCGGCGCTCGAAGTTATCCTCACCACGCTGCATTCGGGCGGCAAGTTCAGCGGCAAGGTCTACCAGACCTCGGGCGGCTTGCACGGGGTCGGCGTCTCGGTGGTCAACGCGCTCAGCGACGCGCTCTCGGTCGAGGTCGCATGGGTCGGCGAAGCGGCACGAGATCGCAAGCTTTACCGGCAAACTTATTGCCGCGGGGTGCCGCAGGGAAAGCTAGAGCCGGTAAGCGCGGCACCGAACCGCCGCGGCACGACCATCTCCTTCCATCCCGACCCCGAGATCTTTGGCGACGACGCCGTCTTCCGCCCGGCGACGCTCTACCGCATGGCGCGCTCAAAGGCGTATCTCTTCCGCGGCGTCGAGATCCGCTGGTCGTGCGACCCCTCGCTGCCGCGCCCCGACGGCGTGCCGCAGGAAGCGCGGCTGCATTTCCCCGGCGGGCTTGGCGATTACCTCGCCGCGAGCCTCGCCGAGCGCACATTGCTGACCCCGCGCCCCTTTCTCGGCAAGGTCGACTTCCCGCCGGATGGCACCCAAGGCGGCGGCAGCGTCGAATGGGCCGTCGCCTGGGCCGAGGACGAGGATGACGGCTTCTGCCATTCCTATTGCAACACGATCCCCACGAGCGAGGGCGGCACGCACGAGGCCGGCTTGCGCAACGCGCTGATGCGCGGCCTCAAGGCGCATGGCGAGCTGATCGGCAACAAGCGCATCGTGCAGGCGACCGGCGAGGATGTCACCACCGGCGCGGCGATGCTGCTCTCCCTCTTCCTGCGCGACCCGCAATTCCAGGGGCAGACGAAAGAACGCCTGTCCAGTGTCGAGGCCACTCGCCTCGTCGAGGGTGCGATCCGCGACCATTTCGACCATTGGCTCGGCGCCGACCCGGCGACGACCCGGCTCCTCCTCGACCGCATCTGCGAGCGCGCCGAGGAGCGCCTCAACCGCCGCCAGCAAAAGGAGCTGGCGCGCAAGACCGCGACCCGCAAGCTCCGCCTCCCCGGCAAGCTCGTCGACTGCACCAGCAGCGCCGCCACCGGCACCGAAATCTTCCTCGTCGAGGGCGAGAGCGCCGGCGGCTCGGCCAAGCAGGCGCGCGACCGCAACATCCAGGCGATCCTCCCGCTGCGCGGCAAGATCCTCAACGTCGCCAGCGCCTCGGCCGACAAGATGCGCGGCAACCAGGAGATCGCCGACATCCTGCTCGCGCTCGGCTGCGGCGCGGGCAAGCAATACAAGGAAGAGGCGCTGCGCTACGAGCGCGTCATCATCATGACCGACGCCGATGTCGACGGCGCGCACATCGCCTCGCTGCTGATGACCTTCTTCTTCCGCGAGATGCCGCAGCTCGTCGATAACGGCCACCTCTACCTCGCGCTGCCGCCGCTCTACCGCATGACCCAGGGCAACGTGACGCAATACGCGCGCGACGACGCGCACCGCGAGGAGCTCCTGGCCAGCGTGTTCAACGGCCGCGGCAAAGTCGAGATCAGCCGCTTCAAGGGTCTCGGCGAGATGCCCGCCAAATACCTCGCGGCGACGACGATGGACCCCACGAAGCGCACCGTGCTGCGCGTCAACCTGCCAAAGCGCGACCTCGCGGCCGACGACATGGCGGTCGACGCGATCGAAACCCCCGCCGAAGCCTTCCGCCGCACCGAGGCCCTGGTCGAAACCCTGATGGGCCGCCGCCCCGAACTCAGGTTTGATTACATCCAGAAAAATGCGCGTTTTGCGCGGGATTTGGATGTGTAGACGAATCAAACGACTTATCGCTATTCATCCGTTCGACTTCGCCTGTTCACCTCCAAACAAACGATCAACCAACGCCCCGGTATAAACGCCCAAGGCAGTTTCAACAATGCCTAGAGTGCTTTTAAGTGATGAAAATTCTGGAATCGTTTGATTGAGAAACAATATTATGATAACAGGAATTATCAGAGAAAATACAATGGCGATACCTATGCCCAAAATCGCCAGCGCAGGATGAGTAGCGGTTTTATCGTAAATTGTAAGGTTCGTAAACTTTCTTACTATCGCCGCCACATATACCGCAAATACCGGGCTTATTATCAGCGACAATTCAACACGCTCTTGTGCTGTAAGTGCTCCGCCCAATAGAACTAGGCCAAAAGTACTTAGGTGCGACGCAATAATCAAGAAGCCAACGACCATCCGCAGTGAATCTAGCGCCACGAAAGCCCCCTAGAGTTTGCAAACAACGTCGGAACTAACCACCCCATAGTCTTCAATGTGAGAGAAGCCACGAGTTAAGAGAAATCCTCCCAGACGCTCCTGTAGTTGTTCAAGCGGACCATCGGAGATGCGATTTTCTTCAAGGCGAGCGTCGTCCGGCCTGCGATCGGGGCTTCCGGGGGCGAAAAAACCTTCTTGGAATTGCAAGAGCAAATTAACGGTATCCGTGTTGGAGATACCTTGTGGAATAATTTGCAGCAGTAGTTTCTCCCACCGATTGCGAGTGCACTCCGAAAGTGCTGGCCCCACGATTTCTATGCGATAAGCAAAGACTTGGTTTCCGTGCTGAAGTCGCTCTATGGTGCCACTCTGTTTAAAATCAGGCCTCCGCGCCTGGATAAACGCTTGCAGATTTTGAGAAATCATTTTCCACAACTGCTGATCTTTGTCTTCAAGCGTTACTTCTGACGCCCTGAACAAATTTGCGAGGTGGGTATCCTGTAGGCTGAAGCTGTCCAATCCAGGCCCTGCCCCTAACGCATTCGGATAAGCAGTTAGCACCAAACCGGTAACCTGAAGTTTTCGCGCATAATAAAATTCAAGAAGCGGTGGAACTGATATCTGGAGTAGCACAAACGGTGCTCCACAGGCGCCATATGCCGGATCGTCGAATGTCGCGCCACCTCCTTCAGAGCTCAGAAACTCGTGCAAATCGCCCAGCTTGGCTCTTGAAGCCACCGCAAATATGCGGCCTCGTTCATAACCGCCATCACCCAGGTAAGGACGATGCTTCATCTCAGCCGTCACGACGTCATCTTTCGAGCGACCGTCATATGTGCTCAATTGAACGCGCCGCAGCTTACTATTGTGTTCAATAACGCGATAACTTTTGTAATCATCAGTGTGACGATTATTAATTTTTTCAATATTATCGGGGATAGACGTCAAATCGATCGAAATATAATTTCCGTTTTCACTCAAACCATCTTCCGTATCGGCGTCCGAGAAATACGACCACCTGTCAGTCGTTTCACGATCATCGGATATTCCAAACAAAGGAGCCATGTGATGTGCAAACGTCACCGATCGAATGGACGTGGTCATACCAGGTATTTGCGGGGGCTTCATACTCAGTAAACCATTTTGGAAACTAGCGCCGCGGATAGTAATTTGTACCGCATCGCCCTTTTTCTTTACCGGTATCAGGCAAAAATCACCTTGCATATCATTCGAGTTTGACGAATCGAAGCGCGCATAGCCAAGGTAACGGCTATCATTGTGTTCGATTTCCACCTGGTAATACGAGATTTGCGCATAAACTGTCGTCGAGAACATGAAACCAAGCAGCAATTGGAAAAAAAAGACAGAAACCCGCATAGCCAATCTCGTGAAGTTCGCAATCAAGGAATGGCGCGATCAAGGCCCTCAGTCGACGTTTGGGGGTCTTCAATTGCCCGGTGAATGAAACGCTAACTCATCTACAACCATTAAGCGATCGTCTTTCGATGAGTCGCGTTCAGTCGGCGAATTCTGACGGAAACAGTGTGAATCGTTGGGTCAAAAAATTGCCATAATCGTATTTTATCGTTGCGATTTCCATCTCGCCTTCAAGTGAGGCGCATTCAATCGCAAGGATCATTTATGGCTGTAAATCCGCTGATAAAACAGCGAAAGCCGGGTTCGGGGCGGCCGTTCCGGAAGGGGCAATCGGGCAATCCGGCCGGGCGGCCGATGGGATCGCGCAATCGCGCGACGCAGCTCGCCGAGGCGATCCTCGACGACAATGCCGGGGCCATCTTCGAGAAGCTTGTCGAGTTGTCGCTCGCCGGTCGCGAGACGATGCTCAAGCTCGCCGCCGAGCGCATCGTGCCGCGCCGCGCGCGCACCCACGCCCTGGCGCTGCCGGAGGTCAAATCCGCCGCCGATCTCGCCACGGCGATGGACGCCATCATGCGCGCCGCCGCCGAGGGCGCGATCACCCCGTTCGACGCCGCCGAATTGGCCCGCATGGTCGAGACCGCGTTGCGCGCGTTCGAGATCGGCGATTTCGACCGCCGCCTCGCGACGCTGGAACGCGAGGTGCAGGACGCCAAAGAGGCGGACAATGAAGCTTGAACCGGCCGCGATGCGTGAGGCGCATCGCCACCCCCACCCGGCCTCCCCCATCGAGGGGGAGGAGAAGATAGGCACCGGCGCGCCCCTCCCCCTGGATGGGGGAGGGTTGGAGTGGGGGTGACAGCAGATGCGCCGCCGGCTTGAGGCTTACGAGCGCCGCCTCGCCGCGCTCGCCGGGGCGCTGCGCGGCTGGTCGCGCGACGCCGAACGCGAGAGCCAAGAGCGCGAGCATCACAAGATTCTGGCAGCCCTGCTGCGCGGCGGGCTCGAACATGCCGGGCTCGACCCCAGTGAGTCGCCCGCCTTGCGCGATCTCGAAAACCCGCCGGCGTGGCGGCGGCCGCGGCCGTTTGTCCATCCCCTGCGCCGCCTCGCGGAGCGGCAGCGCCCGCGCACCCTGCTCGAGGCGCTCTACGACATCACGAAACGCTATCACGATGGGCGGCCGCCCGATTTGCGCCGGGATTCCGCGATGCACCTCATCGGCTATTACTGCTTTGGTGACGGCGCCACCAGGGAAGCGCCAGCGTGAGCGCATGTACGGCCCCTCCCCCGTGCGCGGGGGAGGGGGACCATGCGAAGCATGGTGGAGGGGGCATGCGTCAGAAGGCAGCCAGCGCGCCGGCGCGACCGCTCTCCCGACCGGCTTCGCCGCTTTACTTATAAACACAGCTAAAAATCGAACATCTTCTTTGCCATTCGCGACTCATCGACAAAGTTAATTTAACAATCTCGCAATTATTATTGCCCGTTAATTACCCGCAGCGCTTTTTGTTAGGAAACTGCAATGAAAACCGCGTCGAGCGGCAACGACAGCCAGGTTTGTCGGGCGGAGAACGGCCAGTTCATCGCGTTCTGGCAAGGCCGCGTGGTTTATAAATTCGACGGTACGTTACGCTATTTCGACAACGAGCAAGCGGCGCGTGGCTTCTTGAGCCGCCGCGAGTTTGTTCGCAGCAGCATCATCGGCGGCCGGCGGGACAATGGCAACCGGCCTGCGATCGCCGTGAAATAAGGCCCAGGGAAATAAGGCCGGGCGAAATAACGCCCGGCGCTTGAGTATGAAACGGGCCGCAAGCGGCCCGTTCTTCGTCTAGTCCGTCCGCCGGCCGCGCAGGCTTCTGCCGTTCAACTGCAGGCGGTGCGCGTTGTGGACGATCCTGTCGAGGATCACCGCGCTGGCCGCCGGCGCGCCGATCGTCTCGGGCCATTTCTCGACCGCATGCGACGACGCGATCAGCGTGCTGCGCTGGCCCTGCCGGCGGTCGAGGATCTCGAACATTTCGACACGGTGCGCGGCGCTGAAGCGCTCTATGCCCCAGTCGTCGAGGATTAAGAGATCGACCGACTGGAGCTTGCGCATGCGCTGCGTATAGAGGGCCCTGCCGTGCAAGGCCGCCAGGTCGGCCATCAGCTGCGGCACGCGCTCGTAGCGCACGGACCGGCCGTCGCGGCATGCCTTGTCACCGAGCGCGCAGGCGAGCCACGTCTTGCCCACGCCCGTCGGTCCCTCGATGACCGCGTTTTCCCGGTTCGCGATCCACTGCCCCGTCGCCAGCATATGGAACAGCGCATCGTCAAAACCGCGGACCGCGCCGTAGTCGACGTCGGCGATCGACGCGTCATAGCGCAAGTTCGCGTGGCGCAACCGGCTCGTCAGCTGCTTCTTGGTGCGATGGACAGCCTCGCCGTCGATCAGGAAGAACAGCCTCTGCTCGAACGAAAACTCATCCGCCGACGCATTGTCGTTGATCTGTTGAAACGCCCGCGCCATGCCCGACAAACCCAGGCCGCGAAGACGGTCGGCCAGGGGATGGGGGGCATCGCTCGCCTGCAGGGCAGTGAGGACCGGCTTTTCGGCCGCCGACGCGGCAACCGCCGCAGGCCGGGACGACGCCACCGCGAGGAATCTCGAAGGGTTCGCGGCAAACGCCTGCCGCAGATTGACACGCTGCTGTCTCATCGAAAACTGCCCCAAATCCGGAGAAATGCACCGTTACGCGGTGAGCTCATCGACGAGCGCCCGCATCTCGGCTGCCGCCTTGCCATCGGGTTCAAATTCCGTGACGCCCTGACCGATGGTGATCGCCCGCGCGTAGGCGACGAGGTTGGAAACGCTCACGGGGACCAGGTTGACACCCATATCCGTGATCGCTCCCTCCGCCTGGCAGCGGTCAATCGTCCGCGACGCCACGGAGTTGAGGACGACCGCCGCCGTCTTCCGGCGCAGCGCCGTCAGCTGAATGGTCGTCGCCAGGTACTGCAAGTCGATGATGGTCGGCCTGCAAGGAATAAGCACCAAGTCCGCCAGATCAATTGTCGAGACGAGGATGCCTTCCGCATGCGCCGCCGTATCGATTACGACCAGCTCGGCGCCGAGGTTTGTCAACGACCCGATCGTCTGCGGAAGCCGCGCCGCCATGGCGGAAATGACATTGGGGTTTTTGCCGGTCACGGAGCGCAGATCGCCCCATTTCGCCGAAGCTTGCTGCGGGTCGACATCGACCACCACGGTACGCATGCCCGCTTCCTCGGCGGCCACCGCCAGATTCAAGCCGACCGTCGTTTTCCCGGTTCCGCCCTTCAGGCTCGCCATCGCCACAACTACGGCCATTGCGATGTCCCCGCGTTATTGATCACGGGCGTCATTTGAGGAGTGTCTCATCAATAATCGGTTAAGTTGTCTCGAGAGATTGTTCAATTATTGTTTTAATGTGTTCATATGCGCCGCGCATGATTTCCACATGCTGGTTCACGCTGTTGCCGGCCAGATCCAGTAACTGATCGCCAAGCAACATGATCAGATAATGCGCAGCATCGCGGTCTATATTAACATTCACGTGGCTTTCAGCTGCCATCACCGCCTCTCCATTAGAATCGCCGAAGCGAGATCCAATGAGCAGATAAAAAAGTGAAGACCGTACCTTAAGGATATCTTGTCGATACATTGCTTAACGATCTGTAAACTGGCAATATTCGTCACCATCTTAACCACGATTTCTTAAGGTAAAGAAAAATCGGACAGCGTTGGACGCCCAGTATTCGCGATAAATCTTCGTTTTCGTGTAGATATGCGATCGCGAGCACCGGCTGATCAGAACCGGCTGCCGGTTTCCAGTCGGCGGCACGCGCGTCGTCGTCGCGCGACGAGGCTCAGCCGCGTGAGTTGTCGTCACCTAAGCAATCGAACGCGTCGGGCGTAAACACCGTCCAGTACCGCTCGGCGAGGACAGGGTTGTCGGTCCGTGTGCCGGTGTTGACATCGAGTGGCGGCACGAAGGGGATGTCGAACACCTTTTTCAGGACGACCATCAAACTCATGTCGACGAGGCGCGTGTCCTTTTCCCTGGCCGCGATGTCGGGTGCGAAACGCGACACGACATCGATGACGTTGGGTGGCACCGGATGCTCTCCACGCGCGAAATAGTCCATGTAGAGCCATTCGTAGCCATTGCTGCGCGCGAGCATCCAAAAGAACTTCGGGTTGTAGTTGACCAGGCCGTGATTGACCGAACCTTGCGCCGGAAGGCTGTGCATCATGATGCCGCCAGGCGCGGCGAGGTCGTGCATGACCTTGAACGCGTTGAGTTGGTTTGCGACATGCTCCGTGGTGCCGTAATTCGTCACGAGCTGATGCTTGCCGACCAGATCGGCCGGCACATCGTCGTAATTAAGATCGAGCGGAAGCACCCCGGGCTACCATCGATGTCGATTGCAACATAGGCGCAGCCGAGCCACCTCCAAAACTCGCGCGTCGCTATCCCCGGCCTGTCTTGGCCAGGCGACGGCGGCGGCCCGCCAAAGCGGGACACAGCGCCGAAGAACGCACCGATCCGCTCGATCACATCGGGCACGGCAAAAAACATCCGGCCGATCTCTTGCGCGCCCAATTCGACGACGGCGGTTTGCTTGGGGATATGGCCGTTATCGATGAGGCGTAGCAGCAACTCGAGATCAAGCCGGCTCATGCCCATCGCCACCTCCTGCCAAACCGCAAGATCGCCGCGCGACAGCCAAGCGAGAGCACGACGATTGCGCCAAAAATGACCCCCGCGCCGAGCCCGCTGTCGACCAAGCCAACCGGCGCTCCGTAGAGCACATGCGACAGCGCCGCCGGGATCGGGCCCTGTTCTTCGACCCCAAAGTGGTCGGCTCGTTCCTGGTGCAGCCCCACCGCCGCGAGGGCAAAGACGGTAAAGCAGGCCAGCGCCGCCGCCAGGCTCGCGTATTTTGCGAATCGTCCCGTTTCGCGCACGGGCGATCTTTACCTCGTCAAATCTGGGGCAGCAACGATGTCGGAGAAATGGGACGGCTCGGCTCTCGGGCTCCACCGCCTCCGTTCGCGGCATCTTGCAAACTTGCCGCAGCCCCCCACCTACCCCATGTCGGCCCGAACGGGTTCGGCTGGCTGCCTCCTCGCTTCGGCCTTCTCGGCCGGCGGTGTTTCCGTCCTCCGATCCCCCACCGTGTCCGATGCGTCGCGCTTCGGCGCGGCGATGCTGTGTCTACGATTTGGAGCTGAGGGTTATGGCTACCGGCAAAGTCAAATGGTTCAATGCGCAAAAGGGTTACGGGTTTATCCAACCGACCAGCGGTGGGGCGGATGTGTTTGTCCACATCACCGCGGTGGAGCGGGCCGGTATGGACGGCTTGCAGGAAAACCAGACCTTGAGTTACGACCTTGAGCAAGGCCAGCGCGGCCGCGTTTCCGCGGTCAACCTGAAGGCCGAGTAAGGTCTTATGGCTCCGGGGGACGCTTCGGCGTCCCCCGTTTTTGGCAACAACGGAGAGGAGAATGGCTTTTGGCTAAGGAAGAACTGATCGAATTCGAGGGCTCGGTGCTCGAGCTCTTGCCCGATGCGCGGTTTCGCGTGCGCCTCGACAACGGCCACGAGACCCTCGCCTACTCGTCCGGCCGGATGAAGAAGAACCGCATCCGCATTCTTGCCGGCGACCGCGTCACGGTCGAAATGACGCCCTACGATCTCACCAAGGGCCGCATCAATTTCCGGCACAAGGATACCGCCGCCCCGCCACCGATGGCGCGGCCGCAATTCCGCCGCCGCTGACGTCTCTCCCGCGCCAATCGCTGCGTCATCACCAAATCGTCATCATTTGCGCCGATGATGATGCCGGCGTTGTCGTGCAAGCATGGCTCGTAAACCGCGAAATGAATTGACATTCCGGCAGCGCTCCCCAGATTAAACCGAGAGCGGAACAACGCTCTTTTCTTGTATAAGGCAACCACTTCTCGATGGATTTTTCTGAACTTGGACTATCGCCCGAACTTCTTCGGGCCGTTTCAGCCGCCGGCTACACAACCCCCACGCCGATCCAGCAACAATCGATCCCCCACGTAAGCGCCGGCCGCGATGTGCTCGGCTGCGCGCAGACCGGCACCGGCAAGACCGCGAGCTTCGCGCTGCCGATGATCGACAGGCTCGCCGCCGGGCGAGCGCGGGCACGGATGCCGCGTTCTCTGGTCCTTGAGCCGACACGAGAGCTCGCGACCCAGGTCGAGGCTTCGTTCGAGCTTTACGGCAAAAACCACAAGCTCAATACCGCGCTCCTCATCGGCGGCGAAAGCTTTACCGACCAGGAGCGCAAGCTCGATCGCGGCGTCGACGTGCTGATCGCCACGCCGGGCCGCATGCTCGACCTGTTCGAGCGCGGCAAGATTCTCCTGTCCGATGTCCGCGTCCTCGTCATCGACGAAGCTGACCGCATGCTCGACATGGGCTTTATTCCCGATGTCGAACGCATCGTCGGCCTCTTGTCGAAGAACCGGCAGACCCTGTTCTTCTCGGCGACGATGCCGCCGGAAATCCGCAAGCTCGCCGACGCGTTCCTCAATAGCCCTGTCGAGGTGTCGGTCGCACCGCCCGCCTCCCCGGCCGAGACCGTCGCGCAATCGCTCGTTGTCGTCGCCGCGGAAGACAAGCGCGAGACGCTCAGGCGGCTGATCCGCTCCGAGGACGTCAAGAACGCGCTGATCTTCTGCAATCGCAAGAAGGACGTCGACATCCTCCACAAGTCGCTGACGAAGCACGGCTTTGACGCCGCCGCGCTGCACGGCGACATGGTGCAATCGAAGCGCACTGAGACGCTGGAGCGTTTCAAGCGCGACGAAATCCGCCTCCTGGTGTGCAGCGACGTCGCGGCGCGCGGGCTCGATATCCAAGGCCTCAGCCACGTCTTTAATTTCGATGTGCCCTACCACGCGGAGGACTATGTTCACCGCATTGGCCGCACCGGGCGCGCGGGCCGCAACGGGCGATCCTTCACCCTCGCCGCGCCCGAGGACGGCAAGAACGTCGCGGCGATCCAGAAGCTCATCCAGCGCGACATCCCGGCGGTCACTGTCCCCGGCATCCCGACCGAAGAGCTGGATTTTGAGGGCGAGCGTTCGTATCGCGGCCGCGCCCGACGGGGTGCGAAGCCGGCCCGCGACGAACACCGCGAGCCTAAACGCGAGGCGGCCAAATCGCGCCGCGACGCGCCAAAGGACATCGTCCGACCGGACAACAAACAGACGCAATCCCGCCCGAAGGACGACAACGTCGTCACGCCGTTCCCAAAGCGCGACCGTCAGCCGCCGCGCCCCGCGCGCGATCACGACGACGGGCCGGTCGCACCGGGTTTTGGCGACCACATGCCGGCCTTCCTGCGCCGCGCGGTGCCCTCGGTCGCCAGCCGCGGTTAAACCCTGATATCATGCCGGCCTCTCGGCTGATGAGGTCGGCATGAAGACGATTTTCGTCATGGTCAAATGCGAGCTCGGCAAGGCCTACACGGTCGCCGATGAGGTCGTGCAGGAGGTCGAGGAAGTGTCGGAGGTCTATTCGATCTCCGGCGAGTTCGACCTGATGATGAAATTCTATTTGCCCGACGATGCCGATATCGGCCATTTCGTGACCGAGCGCGTCCAGGTTTTGCCCGGCATCAAAGACACCTTCACGCTCATCGCCTTCAAGGCGTTCTCGCCCGACGCCGCGGCCGGCTGAGCGGGCATATCTCAGGGGAATACGCGATGGCTGACAATTGGGTGAAAGCCGCCGACCGCGGCGATCTCAACGAAGGCGACGTGCTCGGCGTCATCGTCGCCGGTCACGAGATCGCGCTCTACGACATTGAAGGCCAGGTCTTCGCCACCGACGACATCTGCACCCACGCCTACGCCAAATTGTCGGATGGCTGGTTCGACAATAGTGAGATCGAGTGCCCGCTGCATGCCGGGCGCTTTGACGCGCGCACCGGCAAGGCCACGGCCCCACCCTGTGTCGACGACATCAAGACCTACCCGGTGCGTGTCGAGGGCGGCGAGATCCAGGTGAACCTGGGCTGAACGAGGACGCCGCTACGGCCTCAAGAACGCCTGGGAATCGACGTGAAATCCCAGTATTTGCCACTCATCGCTGTGCTTTATCAGCTTTAGCTGGATCGTCGCCGGAGCTTTATCGAAATCCACACTCGCAACGTAGGTCGCAGTAATCACTTTACCATTCTGTGTCGTTAGCGAGATGTTGGCATCACCCTTAGAACCTTTGTATTTGCGAAAATCGCCCAAATTATCGCGGAGCATAGACAAGAGTTTGGGGAAATTATCGTCTTTAGTAGCTTTCAGGAATTCCGGACTGGCACGTTTTGCGATCTCGTCCTGATCCCAATGTTGGGCGATGGTCGGAATGGTCTCGTCGGCGTAGGCTTGGCTCTCCTTGTCGAGAGCATTTCCGTTGATGATCACGAACACGATCCCTGCGGCAGCCACGACGAGGACGACCCCGAAAATCGCGCCAAGGACGATCAAAACCCTTTTCATCAAGAGGGCCTTTCAATCACGCCGGGGCTCCGGAATGGTCAGAGTAAAGCGCTCCTGTTAAGCGGGTCTTACCCCACACTCGCTGGTTGAAATCGTCTTCCAGGACGGGCATGCGCGGGTTCGTAGCGGCCTCCTCTCGCCATGCAGCGATTGGGCGTTGGAGGCGCGCGGCGGCGCGGCGTATCCTTTTGCGCCACCGCTAACGAGGCCCGCCCCATGCCCACCGGCGACCCCAGCCTGCTCTCCGCCACCGAGCTTTCCGCCGCGATTTCGAGCGGCAAGCTGTCGCCGGTCGAGGTGATGGACGCGTTCCTTTCGCGCATCGCCGCCCAGGATCAGCGGCTCCACGCCTATATCGCCGTTTATGCCGACGAGGCGCGTCTCGCAGCCGAGGCGGCGGATAAGGCGATCCGTTCCGGCCACCAGATCGGCCCGCTGCATGGCGTCCCAATCGCCCTCAAGGACCTGATGGATCTCGAAGGCCGGGTCACCACGGGCGGCTCGATGGCGTGGCGCGAGCGCCGCTCCACGGTCACCGCGACCCTCGCCAAAAAGCTCATCGCCGCTGGGATGATCGTGCTCGGCAAGACGCACACGGTGGAGTTCGCGATGGGCGGCTGGGGCACAAACCATCATATGGGCACGCCGTGGAACCCATGGGACAAAGAGGTCGCGCGCACCCCCGGCGGGTCGTCGAGCGGCTCCGGGGTCGCGGTGGCGAGCGCGATGGCGCCCTGGGCGATCGGCACCGACACCGGCGGCTCGGTGCGGCTACCGGCGTCGTGGTGCGGCATCACCGGGCTCAAGACAACGATCGGCCGGGTGAGCTGCTACGGCATCCTGCCATTGGCGCCGTCACTCGACACGCCGGGCCCGATGGCGCGCTCGGTCGAGGACGCGGCGCTGTTGTTCACGGTCATGCAGGGCGTCGACCCGTTCGACCGGCTGACGCTCTCCGCGCCGGCGCCATGCGATCCGTTCCCGAGTTTGAGACGCGGGATCAAAGGACTGCGCCTCGCGCGCATGCCGGCGTCCGAGCGCAACGGCTGCGACCCGGAAATGCTCGCCGCCTATGACGGCGCGCTCGAAACGCTGGCGCGCGCCGGCGCCGAGATTGTCGACGTCGCGTTGCCAATCGCCTTTGCCGACGCGACCGTCGCCACCGGGCGCATCATCGGCTCCGAGGCCTACCGGCTGACCGGCGCCCTCGTCGATGACCCGTCGCTGCCGATCGACCCGGCCGTGCGGCCGCGCATCCAGCTCGGCCGCGACATTCGCGCGCATCAATACTTGCAGGCGCTGGCCGATCGCGACCGCATGAAGGCCGATTTCCTCGCCGCGCTCGACCGCGCCGGCATCGACGCGCTTCTCACCCCGACGACCTTGACCGCGGCCATCCCCAATGACGCGGTCGACCAGAGCACGACAAACGCGCATTTCACGCGCGTCTTCAATCTGTTGGAGATGTGTGGGCTGGCGGTGCCGAACGGCTTTACCGCTAGCGGCTTGCCGCTGTCGCTGCAGATCGTCTGCCGCCCCTATGATGAGGCGATGGCGCTGCGCATCGGCTGGGCCTACCAGCAGATGACCCAGTGGCACACGCGCCGCCCGCCCGGATACGGAGGTTGAGCGAGGTGAGCCCGCTCGAATTTCTCAAGAGCCGCTCACTCCCCTTCGCGGAGATGATGGGCATTGTCTTTGTCGCCGCCGACAAGGACAAGGTCGTCGCCGAATTGGAGGTCACGCCAAAACTCTGCACACGGCCGACAACGATCCATGGCGGCGCGCTGATGGCGTTTGCCGACACGCTCGGCGCCGCCGGCACGATCCTCAATCTGCCCGAGGGCGCCACGACAACAACGCTCGAAAGCAAAACCAATTTCATCGCCGGTGCACCAATCGGCACGCGTCTCATTGGCGAGACGACGCCGGTGCATCGCGGCCGCCGCACCCAGGTGTGGACGACGCGCATCTCGACCGCCGACGGCCGGCTCGTCGCCATTGTCACCCAGACGCAAATGGTGCTCGAGCCACGCTGATTGCGCGTATCGAACAGATAGTTGACTTTGGCAACTAAATAATTGACTTATTCCTATCGTCTTATGATGGAGATGGTCATGGCTGCCGAGATCGAGCGTCGCATCACCGCGATCCGCCGCTTCAACCGTTTCTACACGGTGAAACTCGGCGTTCTGTCGGAGCACTTTCTCAACACGCCGTTCTCGCTGACCGAATGCCGGATACTCCAGGCGCTTTCGCACCGCGACGGCGCGAGTGCGGTCTGGCTGTGCCGCGAGCTCGACCTCGACCCCGGCTATCTGTCGCGCATCCTGCGCGACTTCGAGCGCCAAGGCCTCATTCTGCGCAGGCCGTCGCCGCAGGACGGCAGGCAGACGATGATCTCGCTGACCCTTGCCGGGCGCGACGCGTTCGAGCCGCTCGACCGCGCTTCGCATTCGGCGATCGGCGGCATGCTGGCGCCGCTCGCCGAGGCTGATCAGGAGCGCCTCGTCGCCGCGATGCGCACGATCGGCGGGTTGCTCCGCGAGGAGCAGGAGGCGGAGCGCGCGCCGGCCTTTGTGCTGCGCCCCCACCGCGCCGGCGACATGGGCTGGATCGCCGACCGCCACGGCGCGCTCTACGGCGAGGAATACGGCCTCAACTACAAGATGGAGGCCTATGTCGCCGAGGTCGTCGCCAAGTTCCTGCGCGAGTTCGACCCCGGGCGCGAGCATTGCTGGATCGCGGAGCAGGACGGCCAGCGCATCGGCTCGGTCTTTATCGTCAAGGAAAGCGACACGGTCGCCCGGCTGCGCCTGCTGATCGTCGAGCCCAGGGCGCGCGGGCTTGGCGTCGGGCGACGGCTGGTCGAGGAGTGCCTCCGCTTTTCGCGTCAGGCGGGCTACAGCGAGATCGTGCTGTGGACGCACAGCATCCTCACCGCGGCGCGGCGCATCTACGATTCCGTCGGTTTCGTCATCGAGGAAACCGAGACGCACGACGAATTCGGCCCGGAGCTGGTCGGCGAGACGTGGCGCTTGCGCCTCTAGGCACCGGGCGGCCATGGTCGGGCCGATCATGGGCCAGACCGCATCCGAGCACCCGCCGCCGCGATATCTGGCGCCCCGGCTCGGCGCGTATTACGCGGCCGCCTTTCTGATCGTCGGCATCAAGGCACCATTTTGGCCGGTCTGGCTCGCGGGGCGCGGGCTCGGCGCGCTCGAGATCGCGCTGCTGTTCGCAGCGGCGATCTGGGTCAATGTCGTGACCACCCCCGCGATCGGCGCCCTCGCCGACCGGCTCGGCCGGCGCCGGGCAGCGATGGTCGTGCTGTGCGGCGTCGCGATCGTCGGCTATGCGTGCCTGTGGAACGCGCACAGTTTCTGGACATTGTTCGCGCTCACCCTGGTGACCGCGACCGCACAGACCGCGCTGATGCCGCTGGGCGACAGCATCACCCTTGCCGAGGTGCGCGAGCGCGGCATCGATTATGGGCGCGTCAGGGTATGGGGCTCGGTGAGCTTTATCCTCGCCGCTATGGCGAGCGGCGTGGCCTTGTCCCGCACCGCCGCAGGCCAAGGCAGCAACACGGTGCTGGCGCTGGTGCTCGTCGCGTCGCTCGTGCTGTTCTTCGCTTGCATCGCGGTTCCCGCCGAGCCACGCGGGGCGGCGCGACCATCGCGCTGGGCGGCGCTCGCGACGATGGCGCGCGACCGCCGGTTCTGGCAGTTCATCGTCGCCGCCGCCCGCCGCCGCACTGCAAGCGAGCCACCAGGTCTATTACGGCTTCGGCACACTCTACTGGCGCACGCTCGGCTTTTCCGACGCGTTGATCGGCGTGCTATGGGCAGAGGGTGTCGTCGCCGAGATCGTCCTCTTCTGGCTCGGCAGCCGCCTGCTGCGTGGGCTTGGGCCGCTTGGGCTGATGATGACGGGCGGCGTCGCCGGCATCGTGCGCTGGGGCCTGATGGGGCTCGTGCCGGGCCTCGCGGCGGCCTTCGCGCTGAACCTGCTGCACGCGCTGACCTTTGGCGCGACGCATCTCGGCGCGATGAATTATCTGTCGCGCACCGTACCGCCCGACGCCGCGGCGAGCGCGCAGGCGCTCTATTCCGGCGCGTCGTCGGGGATCGGCAGCGGGCTGGTAATGCTCGGCGCCGGCGCGCTTTACGCCGAGTTCGGCGGGCGCGCCTATCTCTTTATGACGGCGCTATCGGCGCTCGGCCTTCTCGGCGCGATGCGCCTCGCGAAATCGGCGTCGCGATCAGCCGCCTAATGGCCGCATTTCTGGTAGCGACCGCTCGCCGCGGCGGTCGTCGCGAGGCCCACCGCATAGGCGCGGAAGGCTTTGTCGTCCATCGCTGCGGCCCGCTTGAGCAAGTCGGCCTGTTCCTGACAGGCCTGTGGGCCCGACTTGCCCGCGTCGCGCAACGCGGCATCATTGGCGAGCGCGGTATCCCAGCGGTCATACGCGGCGTTGCCGTGGAAATGCGCGATCAGCGTCTTCTGGTAGGAAAGCACCGTGTCTTTGTTGCGCTGTTGGAAGAGACCGTAGGTCTGATCGCGACACGCAGTGCTGGCAACCATCAGGTCGATCAGGAACCGTACACCCTGTTCGGCCTCGAGCGCCGACTGCGTATAACACGCGTCAGCCGCACCGGCGACCGCCGCCGGCAGCATCATCGCGGCGGCCAACGCCGCCACCACAAACCGCTTCATGATTCCCCCGAAACCCCCAAGCGCTTCCGCGACCATACAAGAGGCGGCAATATTTGCAAGAACGCCAAACGCGCGTTGCTCAATTACGACCGGGAGTAGACCAAGTCTTGTTTCTCGAACGCTGCCGGTTCCCCGAATCGCTTCTAGACGAATGAAGTAAGGGCGAATCGAGGATTGTGCGGCAAATACGCAAGGCCAATGAAGTCTTGGCCGGGCGGACGGCTTGCACCCGGCCGGGCGGCCGCGACATAGTCGGCCGATGATCGCGCTGTTCACTGATTTCGGGCTCGCTGGGCCCTATACCGGTCAGGTGATGGCGGTGCTCCATCGCGACGCGCCGGGCATCCCGGTCGTGTCGCTGTTCGCCGACGCTCCAGCCGCCCAGCCCAAGCCCGCGGCTTATCTGCTCGCCGCTTACAGCGCCTGGTTTCCCGCCGGCACCGTGCTGCTGTGCGTCGTCGACCCCGGCGTCGGCAGCGCGCGACGCGCGGCGATCGCGGAGGCCGACGGACGGCTTTATGTCGGCCCCGACAATGGCCTCTTCGATATCGTCATGCGGCACGCAAACGAGGCGCGGCTATGGGAGATCGCTTGGCGTCCCGCCGCACTCTCCGCGACTTTTCACGGCCGTGATCTGTTTGCGCCGGTCGCGGCGCGGCTTGCGGCCGGAGAACCCATCGCCGGGTTTGCGCGGCGGATGGCCGACGAATCGGCTGCGCGCGCCTGGCCAGACGATCTCGCCGAGATCGTCTATGTCGACCGTTACGGCAACGCGATGACCGGCCTGCGTGGAGCGCTGGTGCCGGGCGCCGCGCGGCTCGTGGTCGCCGGGCGGATGATCGAGGCGGCGGCGACTTTCTCCGCCGCGCCGCCGGGTGCGGCCTTCTGGTACATCAACTCGAACGGACTCGCCGAGATCGCGGTCAACGGCGCCCGCGCCGACACCGTGCTCGGCCTCGCCATCGGCACCACCGTGAGGATCGAGGCTTAGCGCACATTCGGACACAATGAGGCACGAGAGAATGCTGCGACCTGCGTTGCGTCAGTTGTCACGGAGATTCGGCATGCCGCCTTGGGCCTGGTTCAATCGGCGTCGGCGCGCCGCGCCACCCGCCACGGATGCCGACCCGCCGCGTAAAGGGCAGACCTTGCCGGTGCTGAACGCCGAGATGCGCAGCGAAGGTTACATTTTTCAGGCCAGCCTCTCCGACCTCGAATTCGCAGTCGCCGTCCTCAACCCCGCCTTCGAGATCCCGGAGGAGATCGTCGAGCCGGTAAGGGAGGTGCTGGCTGACCGGGCGGAGGTCTCGGCGTATTTTCTCATCGGCCGGTTGGGGCGGCAGCGCTACTATTTGATCGGTCTCGACTTCCTCACCACCCCGCCGCCGCCGCTCGACGCGCAGCTGCTGATGATCCGCCTGGCCGAGGCAGTGCGCGATCGCGGCACGAAGATCGGTGTCGGCGTCCTGGCGATGAACCCAGCGATCGCCGAGATCGCCCGCGTTTACGACATACGCCTCTACCCGCCAAGCGAGCTGCCGGTGCCGATCCGCAGCCTCGACCAGCCGCACCAGGCGATCGATGTTTTCGCGGGCGACGTCCGGTTAGTGCGACTGCGGCCCGAAAATGCGTCGCACCCCTACGATTTCGTCATCATCACCTGATCGCGTAACGCTTCAGGGGTCGTTGCCGACTGAAGCAGCGGTCGGTCGGAAATTAGCCAGGCTGATCAGATTTTATCCCTGATTCTAACCGCCGGCGTACTCAGTGATGATGCGGTTGAATGCGTCGGCTTCCTCGAACTGCACCCAATGCCCGGCGCCCGGAACGACCGTGAACCGCGCGCCCGGCTGCACCTCTTGGAGAATCCGCCGGCGCTCGTCGACATGGGGATAGGCGGTGGCGTCGCGCTCGCCCCAGATCCCATCAAGCCGCGCCTTGATCTTGGGCAGCGCTTCGACCAGCGCACCAGAGCGTGAAAACCGCCGGCTGCGCATCCGCGCATGCGCGTGGTTGGTCTTCTGCAGCCACAGCGCCAGCTGGTCGATCTTGTCGGGGTTGTGGATCATCAGTTGGTTGAGATTGTAGCGGTGGGCGGCGAATTCCTGCTCCTCGCTGGCGTCGGCCGCGACGCGCTCCAGCGGCGTCGGCGAGCGCTCCAGCCCCAGCCCGTTGGAGCCGACGACAGTGAATGCCTTGAGCCGGTCGCCGAGTTGCGCCGCCACGACGCCGCCGATCACTCCGCCAAACGAAAATCCCGCCATATGCGGCTGCTCGCCTTTTGGCAACACGATGTCGAGCCCCTTGACGATGATCGCCGCCAGCCCCTCGGCCGTCCACGGTTCGGGCGGGGTCGCCGAGTCGCCGAGCCCCGGCAGGTCGACCGCGATGACCATAAAGCGTTGCTTGAGCACCGGGATGTTGCGGATCCAGTGCGACCACGAGCCGTAGCCGCCATGCAGCAGCACGAGCGGCGGTCCACTGCCCCAGATGCGCCAGACGAGCGAGCCGTCACCACAAGGGCTCTCCACGCGCGTCGCCTCGGCGGCGATGCCGGCGACAAGCGCCTTGGTTTCTTCGCTGACGATCGCCACGCTTCCCCCAATCTTGAATGCGAACCCGAATGTCGCTGATAGGGCTTTCGCGCATCGCCGACAAGCGCGCGAAACGCAGGGCTGCGTGATTTCGAGCAGCGCTACGGATGCGCGCAGCCCTGCGTGTTGTCGCCGGTGCGCGCGAGCGGCTTGCCATTGACAAAGACATTCGACGAGCCGCCAACGACCGTACCACCGCAAGCGGTGGTGTCGCCTTGGGTCGCCGCCGGCTTGCCGTTGATAAAGACGTCGGACGAGCCTTGCACGACGGTCCCGCCGTTTTGCGTGGCGTCGCCCTGACGCGCCGCGCCACTGCCGCCGACCGAAACGTCAGGGCTTCCTTGAGTGATCGGGCCGCCGCTCTGGGTCGACGGGGTTTGCGCATCGGCCGCGGCGAGAACGCACGCTACGCCCGCCACAGCGAGAAAGAGCCTAAGCAGCAATGTCCGCTCCGAGATTGTCCTGTCCGTATCCTATCAGACGTGCGTGCTAGTTATGACAATCGAGATCGCGGCCGTTGATCGCGCACTCCGCGAGCACGGTCTTGTCGTCGGGGGCATAGAGCGTCCCACCCCAGCCGCTCGCATGATGCTCCATGACAAAAAAGCCAAAGCGCTCGAGCGCGAAGCCGCGTGTCGTTTTCATGCCGTCGATCGCCGCGCCAACCCAGGGCTGCGGCGGCAGATCGTCCATTCGGTCGCCGCCGACACCGACGATGAGCTGCGCTGGGCGCCGCGGACCGAAGGCATAGCTGGTGAAGTCGTGCACATGGCCGGTCATGACCATGTCGAGCCCGGCCGGAAGCCGTCCCCTGATCGCCGCCTGCTCGGTCTGATTCAGCGTCTGCCCGGCATCCTTGCCCTTGCCCAGCGCCCAGACCGGCCGATGCGTCACCAGCCACGAACCTTGCGGCGCATTGGCCAAAAGCTGCGCGAATTGCGCGGCATAGACCGCAACCTTTTGCGGGTCGGGCTTGAAGTCGTCGGCGTCGGCGCTGTCGAACACCATGAGATCGAGGCCGCCGAGATGCAGCCGGTAGGGCGGCGAGGTGTCGGTGCAGTCGGGCATATCGGCGCGCGGGTCGAGCAGGCGCATCCACCCCTTACCGCCGCGGCGGCACAGCTCGTGATTGCCGCGCACCATGACCCAGGGCGCTGCCTTGAGCAGCGGCGCCGCCGGGTCGAAGAAATCCGCCTGCCACGCGCCCCAATTGTCACCATGCGGACTGCCCTCGCAGCCCTTGTTGCCATTCGGGCAGGCATTCTCGCGGTAATAGTAATCGCCGACATGGATCACCAAGTCGGGCCTGCGGTTCGCCGCGTCGTTGGCGATGACCGGAAACGGCCACTGCTTCTTGTCATCGCAATCCTGCGCCATGTTCTGGTCGATGCGACAGCCGCTATCGCCCAGGACGATGATGCGATCGATGACCGGCGGCACGGTCGGCGCGTCGATGCCACCGACGGTAAGCTTCTTGGTCGCCAGCGGCACGGTCGCGCTGCACACAGTGACCTCGAAATCGCCGTCTGAGGCGCCGCGCTGCCGCGCTTCGGTGGTCTTGCCGTCAGCGACGATTTCCGGGCAGGCGGCGACATCGGACGGCACCACGACGCGCACCTGAAGGTCGTTGTCGGTGCCGAGCTCGACCCAAGGCCCGGCAACCGCGCGCGACGCCGCCAACGTCGCGAGGGTGCCACCGGGCGCGGCGACGATGAGAGCCGACAGCAAGGCAAAAACGAGCCGGGTGATTTTGTTCATTGGACTTGCGCTCCGGCTGTAGAGCGGCGCCGCGCCGCAACCTCTCCTACAAACGCGGCATTATCACAAAACGCTCGGCGGCTTGATCTTAGCCCGCGCTTCCCTGTCGCCGGGCCGGGCGATCTTGGCCAGCGCGGTTGTCAGCGCATCGCTCGGCCACACCGCGCCGCTCGCCTCCTCATAAGCGCGGCAGGCCCGCAGGACGCCGAGATCGTCGTAGAGCGGCCCGGTGACCATCAGCCCGATCGGCAGCCCATCGGCAAACCCGCAGGGGATGGACGCCGAAGGGTTGCGCGTCAGGTTGAAGGCCCACGTGTAGCTGAGCCACTCGCGGTAATTGGTGGGATCGGGCTGGCCGTCGCCATGCGGCTCGGCATAGGCGGCGGTAATCGGCATGGTCGGCGACAACAGGATGTCGTAGCGGTCGAAGAATTGCCGCACCTGCGCGCCGAGCGCAGCACGCTTGCCCTGCGCTTCCATAAACTGCGCCAAGGTCACCGCCTCGCCCGCCCGGCAGGCGGCGACAAAGGCCGGGTCCATCACCGCAATCTTTTCCGGGGGCATCGACCGCAGCAGTGTCCAGAACCCGGCGAGCCCAAGGGTCTGCACAACCGGAAACGGCGACTCGCGGAATGGGTCAGCCTCCTCGACGATCGCGCCGCAATCGGCAAAGACCTTGGCCGCGCGTTCGACCGCTTCGCGCACCGCCGGGCTCGGCTCGTGATAGCCGAGCGTCGGCGACAACGCGACGCGCTTTCCTTTGAGCGAAGCCTTCGCAACCTCCTGATGATAGGAAATGCCGTCATCGGGAAGGCTGTACCAGTCGCGCGAGTCGGGGCCCTTCATCGCGTCGAGCATCAGTGCCGAGTCGGCGACGGTGCGCGACATCGGCCCAACATGCGACACGTCGCCAAACGCCGCCGAGGGCGGATAGAGCGCGACCCGACCAAAGGTCGGTTTCAGCCCGAACACGCCGCTGAACGAGGCCGGGATGCGGATCGAGCCGCCGGCATCGGTACCGATGGCGATCGGGCACACGCCGGTGGCGAGCGCGCACGCGCTGCCGCCGCTCGACCCGCCCGGTGTGCGCTCGGTGTTCCACGGGCTGCGGGTGATGCCGCTGAGCGGCGAGTCGGTCACCGGCTTCCAGCCGAATTCCGGGGTCGTGGTCTTGCCGAGAAATATGGCGTTGGCGCGCCGCAGCCCGTCGACCGACGGTGCGTCTTCTGTCCAGGCTTGGTTGGGGTCGATCGTCTTCGAGCCGACCAGCCGCGGCCAGCCGCGCGTCAGCTGCGTGTCCTTGATCGCGACCGGCACGCCGTCAAGCAGGCCCTGCGGCGCGCCCTTTTGCCAGCGCGCCTCCGATGCCCGCGCCGCCGACAGCGCGCTGTCCGGGTCGTAGAGCACAAAGGCGTTGAGCGCGCCCTCAAAGCTCTCCAGCCGGGTTAGGCTGTCTCTGACGACATCGACCGGCGACAATTCCTTCTTGCGATAACGGCTCAGCAGCTCCGTGGCGGACAGAAATGCGATGTCGTCGGCCATTCCAACTCTCCTACCACCTCACGTCGTCATCACCACATTGCGCAGCGTCTCGCCACGGACGAAGAGGTCAATATTGCGGGCCACGCCGCCGAGTCGCCGCTCGCGCGCGCCCTCGGTCGCGCTCGAGCAATGCGGCGTCATCAGCACATTGGGCAGCTCGTGAAACGGTAGGTTCGACGGCCGTGCATTCGGCTCTGCCGGGCTCGGATAGCGCCACCAGACATCGAGCGCCGCGCCGCCAATCTCATTGTCCTTGAGCGCTGCGAAAAGCGCTTCCTCGTCGCAAATCAGCGCGCGGCCGATGTTGACGAGCAGCGCCGTCGGCTTCATCAGCGCGAGGCGGCCGGCATCGATCAGGTGGCGGGTTTCCGGCCCGAGCCCGGCGGCGACCACCACGACATCGCAGCGCGGCAGCATGCGATCGAGCTCGCCGAGCGTATAAATCTCGGACGCATCGCCCTTGTCGGCGATCGGGCTGCGATTGGCGGCGACGATCGTGCAGCCAAAGGCCGCGGCGCGCCTGGCGACCTCGCGGCCGATCTTGCCGTAGCCGACGATACCCACCGTCTTGCCGAGGATTTCTCCGTGCAGCGGCCCGCCGCCGGCGCCGCCGCCCGACCAGTTGCTGACGCCGCGAAACGCGGTCGCGATGTCGACCAGCTTGTGCGACAGCGCCAGCATCGTCATCAGGCAGTATTCGGCGATCGCCTGCTCGTGCCCGTCGACATTGCAGATCGTCACCCCAGACGGCAGCGAGGGAAGGTCGATGAGATCGAGGCCCGCCGCCGGCGATTGCAGAAACTTGAGCCGCGGCGCCTCGGGAAAATCTTTTTTCCAGATGTGGCTGACGACGATTTCCGCGTCCGCGAGCGCCGGGATCAGACGCTGCGTGTCGGCGATATCGTAGAGGACGGTCGGCTCGATCTTTTCCGTGACCGTGGCGAGGATGGCTTTCGACACCTCGGGCCGCGCGCCGAAATTGCCGACAAACGAGACTTTCATTCGTATCCCTCAGTAAAAGCCCTTAGGCGGTTGTGACCAGGTTGATGAGGCTGTCGCCGCGCACGAAGCGGCCGATATTGTCGGCGATCTCGTCCCAGCGGCGTCGCACCATGCCGCCGGTCCAGCCCGAGTTGTGCGGCGTCACGATGACGTTGGGCAGCTCGTGAAACGCGTGCCGCGAGCCGCGCCGGTTGGGCTCGTTGGGGCTCGGATATTGCCACCACACATCGATCGCCGCGCCGCCGAGCCTCCCGCCCGAGAGGGCATCATAGAGCGGGTCTTCGTCGATCACCTGGCCGCGCGCAATGTTGATAAGGAACGCGCCGAGCTTCATGAGGCCGAGCCGGCGCCCGTCGATGAGGCCTGTCGTCTCCGGCCCGAGCGCGGTGCAGATCGCCACCGTGTCGCAAAGCGGCAGCATCTCGTCGAGTGCGGTGAGCGGGTAAATGCGTTCGACATCGGCGTCTTTTTCACGCGGGCTGCGGTTGGCGGCGATGATACGGCAGCCGAAGGGCTTGGCCCGGCGCGCCACCTCGCGCCCGACCCGGCCGTAACCGACGATGCCGAGCGTGCTCCCTCGCACCTCGCCATGCGGCACCCCGCTCTGCACCCAGCTCGTCGCCCACGAGCCGCGCTCGCGAAACTCGCCGGAAATCTGGAAGAAGCGATGATGCAGCGCCAGCATCGCCATCACGACATATTCGGCAATCGCGGTTTCGTGGCCGAACGCGTTGCACACCGCGCAGCCCTTGGGCAGCGAGGCCAGGTCGAACAGCTCGACCCCGGTCGCCACCGACTGCACGAGCCGCAGCTTTGGCGCCGGCGGATAGTCCGCCATCCAACGATTGCTGACCAATATGTCGGCGTCGACCGCCGCATCGGGCAGCGCCAAACGATCAACCGGATCGTTGATAATCACGCAGTCGAGCGAGGCGGGCAGCTCGTCCTTGATGCCCTCATAGGTGTCGACCGCGACATTGCCGAGAAACAGCGCCTTCATGGCTTAACCGCATGTTTTTGCAGGAAATCTTCGCGCACGGTGATGCCGAGGCCAGGCCGTTCCGGCACCTCGATCAGCCCGTCGCTCACCGGGAAGCTCTCTTCCACCAGGTCATGCAGCAGCGGGTTGGCGCCCAGCGAATATTCGACGATGAACCCGGCCGGCGACGCCGCCGCCACCGCCAGCCCGGCGGCAAAGGCGGGCGCCCCGGCCCACAGGTGCGGCGCCAGCTTCAGATTATGGGCGCTGGCGAGGCCTGAGATGCGCATCGCCTCGGTGATGCCGCCGCAGATCGCCAGGTCGGGCTGCATGATGTCGACCGCCCCCAGCGCCGCGAGGTCGCGGAAATCGTGGCGGGTGAATTCGCTCTCGCCCGCGGCGATCGCGATATCGGTCGCGCGCCGCACCTCGGCACAGCCGGCCTTGTCGTCGGCGGTCACCGGCTCCTCGAACCAGGCGAGGTTGTCGTCCTCGACCAGCCGGCAGAAGCGCTTCGCCTCGGCCACCGACAAGGTGCCGTGCGCGTCGCACATCAGCCCGACATCCGGCCCCAGCGCCTCGCGCGCGGCATGCACCCGGCGCGCCGAGGCGCGCGGATCGCCATCGATAATCCCGACCCGCATTTTCACCGCGCCAAACCCGCCGCGCTTCACATAGCCCGTCAGCTCGTCGCCGATCTTGTCCGGGCCGGCCCAGCCACCCGAGGCGTAGGCCGGCATTGTCGCCGAGCGCCGCCCGCCCAGGAGCCGCCACACCGGCACGCCCAACGACTTGGCCGTTATGTCCCACAGCGCGCAATCGACGCCGCTGATCGCCGACACGGTGATGCCGCGCCGCCCCAGCACCGGGAACACGCGGCCGTGCGCCAGCGCGTAATGCCCGCGCGTCCCGCTATAGAGCACCTCCCATAGCCGGGTGATGTCGCGCGGGTCCTCGCCCTTCAAAAGCGGGCCGAATTCCTCGTTGATCATCGTCGTCAGCGCCTGGTTCTGCGCCATGCCGCCGACCTGCGCCTTGGCTTCGCCCCAGCCGGTGAGGCCGCATTCGGTGTCGATACGGACGATCGTGCCGTCAAACGACAGCGTCTTGCCGAAATCGCTGACATGCTGACGCTCGGGCGGGATCGGAATATGCACCCAATGCGCCTCGACCGATTTGATCTTCATCGCCATATCCGCTACGCCAATCGCGATATCTCAGTCTCCCTTGCTTTGAGGCGAAGGTGAAGCAGATCGTCGTTTTGGGTGCGGGTTTTGCCGGGCTGATCGCGGCGGTCGGCGCGGCGCGCAAACTCGCTGAGCTGAAGATCGACAAGTCGGACATCGCGGTCACGGTGGTCAATCGCGACCGTTGGCATTCGATCCGGGTGCGCAATTACGAGACCGACATCAGCGACACGCGCGTGCCGCTCGACGACGTGCTCGGGCCGATCGGAGTCGACCTCAAGATCGGCGAGGTCACCGGCGTCGATTGGGCCCGGCACGAGATCGCCCTCGCCGGCCAGCCGAGCCTCCATTACGACCGCCTCGTCTTCGCGCTCGGCAGCGAGCTGGTGCGCCCGCCGATCCCCGGCCTCGCCGAGCACGGCTTTGACATCGACACGCATGACGCCGCCTTGCGGCTCGGTGCGCATCTCGACGCGTTGCCGGCGCGTCCCGCCTCGCCAGGCCGGTTCACCGCGCTCGTCGTGGGCGGCGGCCTCACCGGGGTCGAGATGGCGACCGAGCTCGCCACCCGGCTTAGGGACATCGCGGGCGGTGAAGCGCGGGTCATCCTCGCCGACCGCGCGGCTCGGATCGGCTCCAACATGGGCGACCCGGCCTGCGACGTCATCGACGAGGCGCTCGCGGCGCTCGGCGTCGAAAGCCGGCCGGGTGTGACGATCGCCTCGATCGACAACCAAGACGCTCGCCTCGCATCGGGCGAGACAATCGCCGCCGAGACGATCATCTGGTGCGGCGGGATGCGCGCCCATCCGCTCGCCGCCGCGCTCCCCGGCGAGCATGACCGCTTTGGCCGCGTCACCGTCGACCGCTTCATGAGGCTTGGCGGCTGCGCCGACGTCTTTGCCACCGGCGACGCCGCGATGGTGCTGGTCGATGGCGAGCATCCCTCGGTCATGTCTTGCCAGCACGCGCGGCCGATGGGCCGCATCGCCGGACACAATGTGGTCTGCGACCTGGCCGGCGTGCCGATGATGCCGCTCGAGATCGGCTATTACGTGACCTGTCTCGATCTTGGCGCCTGGGGCGCGGTCTACTGCCAGGGCTGGGACCGCCAGGTCGCGGTCAAGGGCGCCGCGGCCAAGGAGACCAAGCAGACGATCAACCAGCAGCGCATCTACCCGCCGCGCACCCGCGACGCCGCTGAAATCCTCGCCTCCGCCGCGCCGGTCACCCAGGCCCCGCCGCGGCGGTAACTCAGCGGAAATGCGGCAGCAGCTCCGCCTCCCACAAATCGAGCTGGCCCAAATCGTAATCGAGCGGCGCCAGCATCAGATATTCGAGCCCGGCGTCGGCGAGCTCGCCGATGCGATCGCGGATCTGCGCCGGCGTCCCGAGCAGATAGCACGTCCGCAAATGGTCGAATGAGCGGTGCGCGCCCATTATCCGCTCGATGCGCGGACGCTGTTCTTTGAGCGCCGCCGCCTCATCGCCGGTCGGCACGACATAGGTCATGTTGACATGCGCGAAGGTGACGCTGCCAGGCGGCCGGCCGATCTCGTCGAGCCGGCGGGTGATCTGCGCCCAGTCGGCGATGACGCTGGCATTGGTCCCGGCGGCGCGGGCGATCCAGCCGTCGGCGCGCTGGCAGATGCGTTCCAGCACACTCGGCGCGATCGTCTCCGGATCCGGCGACAGGTCCGTCTTGATCTTCGACCCGCCGGCGACCCATAGCCGCGGCATCGTCGGCAGCGGTGGATCGATGATCACCCGCTCGAAATCGTAGTAGCGCCCGTGATGCGTGACCTCCTCGCCGGTCCACAATTTCGCGAGGATATCGAGGATTTCGTCGGTGCGGCCGCCGCGCTCGCTGAGCTTCACCCCGGCGACCTCGAACTCGTGCGCGTCCCAGCCGACGCCGACCCCGAACTCGTAGCGTCCGCCCGACAGCATGTGCAGGCTGGCGATCTCCTTGGCGAGGAAGACCGGGTTGCGGATCGGCGGGATCAGGATCGAGGTACCGACCTTGATCCGCGACGTGCATCCCGCCACGAACGCCAGCGTCTCCAGCGGCGACAGCCACGCCGTGCCGTAGAGCGCGCGGGCGGTCAACAGATGCTCGGCGACCCACAGCCCCTCGAAGCCCATCGCCTCGGCACGGATCGCGAAATCCCGCAGCCGCCCGACCGTCGCGTAATCGCGCGCATACGAAAAGCTCGGCAGTATCAGGCCAAAACGCATGGGGTTCCTCCTTGGCGCGAGATTGCTTCGTCGCTACGCTTCTCCCCCTAAAGGCGCAAGGCTTAGGAGACCCCCAATGACCGAATTCCGCTACGACCACGTGCATCTGCGCAGCCCCGACCCGGACGCGACCGCCGCGTGGTACGCCAAGATGTTCGGCGCGGAGGTCGTCCGCTCGGTGATGTCGAACGGCATCGAGCGCACCGACATCAGGCTGGCCGGGGTCAACCACTTCATCGCCAAGGTGCCCGACACTGCCGAGCTCGCCGAAAAGCCGGAGCACAGCTTTGTCGGCCTCGACCATATCGGCCTGCGCGTCAACGACATCGACGCGGTGTGCGAAGAGCTGAAGGCAAAGGGCGCCGAATTCACCATCGAGCCCAAGACCATTCGCCCCGGCGTGCGCATCGCCTTTGTCCGCGGCCCGCAAGGCGTATTAATCGAGCTTCTCGACCGCGATGTGATCTAGCTCACTTCACGGAGCTCCGCTCTCTCCCCATCTGTTCGCGCAGCAATCGGAGCGCGAATACGATGATGGCGCATGAACATTCTGCGGCTCGCCCACCGCTCGCCGAATGGGTTGTGCCGAGCCGCTGGTCGAGTGTTGTGTTCAGCGCCAAGGCCCTTGCTTATCGCACGCGCCGCCTACTCGTCGATCTGGCTTGGGGACCGCGCCGTCTCTTCCGATCGCCGCCGTCAGAGCGAGAACCGTCAGAGCGAGAACCGGTCATCGCCGAGTGCAGCTCGCCGCTATGGCCCGATGCGCGGCCCGAGGAACAGGCTTATCAGCTCGGCAAGGTGCACAATTTGCGTCGCGCCGCCGCGTTGCTGGACGGTATCGTCGTGCCAGCCGGCGCCATTTTCAGCTTCTGGAAGCAGATCGGCCGCGCCAGTCGCCGGCGCGGCTTTGTCACCGGCCGCATGCTGCAGCAGGGGTGCCTCGTGCCGGCGGCGGGCGGGGGGCTGTGTCAGCTGTCGAACGCGCTCTACGAAGCGGCGCTGAACGCGGATTGCGAGATCGTCGAGCGCCACGCGCACTCGCGGCGCGTCGCCGGTTCCGCCGCGGCGCTCGGCCGCGATGCGACCGTCGCCTGGAATTACGTCGATCTGCGGTTCCGTCCACGGAGCAGCCTGCGCCTCGCGGTGCGGCTGACGCGTGACGAGCTCGTCGTCCGTTTCCACGGCAAGCAAGTGGCCCGGCCGCCAGCCCAGACCGGCGTCGTGTTCGGCGCCACCGCACCGATCGCGCGCAGCTGCGCGACTTGCGGCGACGTATCCTGCTTCCGCCACGAGCATCACACGTCCGCCACGCGCGAGGCCGGCCACGACGCGTTTCTCGTCGATGAAAATTGGCCGGAATTCCGGGAGTACGTCACCGCATCGCGGCAGGCGGATGATGTTCTCGGTCTGCCGCTCAACGGTGAGCGATGGCGGATACCGCGCTACTCCTGGCCGACGGCCGGCTTTACGCATGTCGGCGCGGCGGCATTGCCGGCATTGCGACGTGCCCTTGCAATCCGGCGTGCGCCGACACAGGGGGCAGCCCGCCGTCTGGCGGAGCTTTGCGGCGCGGAGCAGATCGCCAAGTGCCTTGCGAAACTGCTGACCCCGGACGTGACCCGCATCTGTGTCGCGCAATCCCTGTTGCCGTATCTGTGGCGCGATGGTCATCTCGGCGGCCGCGAGGTCGAGGTGTTGATGACGCGCCTGCCGATGAGCGAATTGCACGCGCGTCTCGACCGGGCCGTCGCGGCCCATCCCGAACGCGCGACGCTGGGCGACTTTCGTGCTGTCGCGACGCTGGTCGAGGCGGAAGATGAGGCCCTCGCTTATGCGAGCCGCGTGGTCACGCCGCATGCCGAGATCGCCCTTCTCTATTCGGACAAGGTGCTGCTGCTTCCTTGGAAGCTTCCGGCGGTTCGGGCAGGCCGAACGGCACCGCAACCGCGCCGCATCGCCTTCCCCGGCCCGACCATCGCACGGAAGGGCGCCTATGCGCTGCGCGAGGCCGCGCGAGTCCTGGGGCTCGAAATCGTCCTGCTCGGCCGCGATCTTGAGGGACAAAGCTTCTGGGATGGCATCGCGACATCAAAGCCTCCGCCGGATGCCGACTGGCTCGACGGGGTTGCCGCGGTCGTCCAGCCGGCCATTGTCGAGGAACGGCCGCGCCATCTGCTGGCGGCACTCGCCGCCGGCATACCGGTCATTGCCAGCGCCGCCTGCGGTCTTGCCGATCAGGCTGGAGTAACGACAGTGCCGGCAAACGATCCGGCCGCTCTGGTAGAGACGCTCCGCTCGATCTTGCCGCCGGCGCCTTGCCCACCAACGGACTGAAATTGCGGCCCGGCGGATCGACGACCGCCCGGTAAATTTCCGGTGACGGCCCATCGTTGCTGTCGCACCGCAGCTTCCTTGGGCTTATCCTAGAGGCCGCTTTGGCATTGAACGACGACCATGGGCGACGATCATGGCTAAGCTCTCCTTACGGTTTTTTCTCGCCGTCGCGACCTCGCTGGCCGTGGTGATCGGCGTCGGCAGCTCGTTGCTCAAGGCGGAGCCGCTCGCGACGCCGCATCCCGGCGCGCCGGCGCCGCTCTTCGCCGCCAAGGACATCGATGGTGGCAACGTGAACCTGCACGACTATCTCGGGAAAATCGTCATCCTCGAATGGACCAATGACGGCTGCCCGTTTGTCGGCAAACACTACAACAGCGGCAACATGCAGGCCCTGCAACAGCGTTTCACGGCGGCGGGCGACATCTGGCTGACCATCGCGTCGTCGGCGCCGGGCGAGCAAGGTTACGTTACGGCCGCCGAAGCGCGCGCCGACATGGCGCGCTGGCACGCGGCGCCCACCGATTTCCTGCTCGATCCCGATGGTGTTGTCGGCCGGCTTTACGGCGTCCGGGCGACGCCGACCATGGCGGTGATCGACCCCAAGGGGGTGCTCGCCTATATCGGCGCGATCGACGACAAGCCGTCCACCGATCTCGACGACGTCAAGACCGCGAAAAACTATGTCGCCGCCGCGCTCGACGAGCTCGCTTCCGGCAAGCCTGTGTCGATCTCGGCGACCCTCGCCTACGGCTGCAGCGTCAAATACAAGTCGAGCTAACCCGTCACCCCTATCGCCTCGGCCATGCTTGCTCCGTGGGAATTCGAGCGCATTCTCGGCGATACGATTTCAGCAATATGCAATTTCCCACTTGACAATTGTTCTTGTTTTGTACATATAGAGGCTCGTTGATTGAAAGTCCGAAACCGGAGCTTATCGAGCAGACCGACGATCCCGTGCCGCAAGGACCACCAAGGCGATAGAACGCAGGCGCGTCGAGGGCGCCAACAAACAAGCACCCGGCCGCCGTCTCGTGGGAAATAACCACCAACAATCCCGCAAGGCCGCGGCTAGAGGAAAACCCCAGCCCTCGCCCATACGAGCTCACCGGCACGACCCGAGAGACGCCCGACAAACCGGGACTAGGCAGTGAATAGGACTTTTTGGACGCTCGGCTTGCGCGGCCGGAGCGAAGAGGCGAGCTACGCCGCCTCTTCTTCCTCTTCGCGCTCCGGCACCGGGCCGGAATCCTGGCCCTTGGCATCGGGATCGCGGTCGACCAGCTCGATCACGGCCATCGCCGCGTTGTCGCCATAACGATAGCCGGCCTTGATGATCCGGGTGTAGCCGCCGGCCCGCGCCTTGTAGCGCTCGGCGAGGGCGGTCACCAGCTTGTCGGCGAGCTTTTCGTCGTGCAACGTCGCGATCGCGCGGCGCCGATTGGCGAGACCGCCGCGCCGGCCCATCGTGATCAGCCGCTCGACGATCGGGCGCAGATCCTTGGCCTTGGGCAGCGTCGTGGTGATCTGTTCGTGCTTGATCAGCGACGCGCAAAGGTTCTCGAACATCGCCTTGCGATGTTCGGACCGGCGGCTGAAGCCGCGTCCGTGCATGCCGTGGCGCATGTCCCTGCCTCTCCCCTATCCTCTCGCGGCGGCCTTAATAAGGCTCGTCGATGCGCTTGGCCAGATCCTCGATGTTCTCGGGCGGCCAATTCTGGATCTCCATGCCGAGATGGAGCCCCATGTTCGCCAGCACTTCCTTGATCTCGTTCAGGGATTTGCGGCCGAAATTGGGGGTGCGGAGCATCTCCGCCTCGGTCTTCTGCACCAGGTCGCCGATATAGACGATATTGTCGTTCTTGAGGCAGTTGGCCGAACGCACCGATAGCTCGAGCTCGTCGACCTTGCGCAATAGGTTCTTGTTGATGAGCGGCTCGCCGGTCGGCTCGGCTTCGCGCGGCCGGGTTGGCTCTTCGAAATTGATGAAGAGCTGAAGCTGGTCCTGCAGGATGCGCGCGGCGAGCGCCACCGCGTCCTCGGGAGTCACCGCGCCGTTGGTCTCGACCCGCATCGACAGGCTGTCATAGTCGGTCACCTGGCCGACGCGGGTGTTCTCGACGCGATACGACACCTTGCGCACCGGGCTGAACAGCGCATCGACCGGGATGAGGCCGATCGGCGCATCCTCCGGCCGGTTGGCGGTCGCCGGGACGTAGCCCTTGCCGATCTCGACCGTCAGCTCCATCGAGATGCGCGCGCCGTTGTCGAGCGTGCAGATCACCAGATCGGGGTTGAGGATGTCGATATCGTGGCCGGTCTCGATCGCGCCGGCGCGGACTTCGCCGGGCCCCGTCGCGCGCAGCCGCATGCGCTTTGGCCCCTCGCCGTGCATGCGCAGGCCGATGCTCTTTACGTTGAGGACGATGTCGGTGACGTCCTCGAGCACGCCGGGGATCGACGAGAATTCGTGCAGCACGCCCTCGATCTGCATCGAGGTCACCGCCGCGCCTTGCAGCGACGATAGCAGCACGCGCCGCAGCGCATTGCCGAGCGTCAGCCCGAAGCCGCGCTCCAGCGGCTCGGCCACCACGGTCGCGGCACGCGCCGCATCGTCGCCGGGCTCGACCGCCAGCGCCTTCGGCTTGATGAGCGTCTGCCAATTCCGTTGAATAACAAAGACATCGGTCATTGAGCGTATGTCCTATCGACATCCGGACCGGCGATGTTGCCGGCGATTTTCACGTTTTCGCGCCACCGCAATGCGGCAGCGCGGCACCGGGCCTGTTGTCAGACCCGACGCCGTTTGGGCGGGCGGCAGCCGTTATGCGGGATCGGCGTGACGTCGCGAATAGAAGTGATAGCGAAACCAACACTTTGCAAGGCGCGCAGGGCAGACTCGCGTCCCGAGCCGGGTCCCTTGACCTCGATATCGAGGGTGCGCATACCGTGCTCCATCGCCTTGCGGCCGGCATCCTCGGCGGCCATCTGCGCCGCGTAGGGGGTCGACTTGCGCGAGCCCTTGAAGCCCTGGCTGCCCGACGACGACCAGGCGATCGCGTTACCCTGAGCATCAGTGATGGTGATCATCGTGTTGTTGAATGTCGCGTTCACGTGGGCGGTGCCCGACGTGATGTTCTTGCGTTCGCGACGCCGCAGACGCGGCGCTGCTGCCGTACTTCTTGCCATTTAGCCGTTCCGCCGTTGAGGGGAGCTGATCAAACGAACTATTTCTTCTTACCGGCGATCGGCCGGGCCGGGCCCTTGCGGGTGCGCGCATTGGTATGGGTGCGCTGGCCGCGGACCGGCAGGCCCTTGCGGTGCCTGAGGCCGCGATAGCAGCCGAGGTCCATCAGCCGCTTAACGTTCATCGCGACGGTACGCCGCAGGTCGCCCTCGACCATGTATTCGCGGTCGATCAGCTCGCGGACCCTGAGCACCTCGTCATCGGTCATATCGTTGGCCCGCCGATCAAGCGGGATGCCGACCTTGTTGCAGATTTCCAAGGCCTTGGTGCGGCCGATGCCATGAATATAGGTCAAGGCGATAGGCACGCGTTTCTGATTGGGGATGTTAACGCCGGCAATTCGCGCCACGAGCGCATCTCCTCGAATTCGGGCATGGGCGAAGGAGCGTGGGATCGCTCCCTCGCGAAACGCGGGATTATACGAATCGGTGGGCTAGCGTCAATCGCCCATCCGAAAGATTCATGCGGCGATGAGCGCCTCGATCGCCGCGGTCACGGTGTCGATATCGGCCATGCCGTCGACGGTCTCGAGAATGCCCTTGCGGCGGTAATAGGGCAGGATCGGCGCGGTCTGTTCGTGATACACGGCAAACCGCTTCTGCACCGCTGCGGGCTGATCGTCGGGCCGGCGGACAAAGTCGGTAGCGCCGCAGACATCGCACACGCCTTCCTGCTTCGGCCGATTGTTGTGATCGTGATAGCTGGCGCCGCATTTGCCGCAGCTGAAACGCCCGGCAAGCCGCTTGGTCAGCTCGGCCTCATCGACCTCCATCAGGATCACATGATCGAGCTTGAGCTTGTGGCGCGCCAGCATCGCATCGAGCGCCTCGGCCTGCGGCACGGTGCGCGGGAAGCCGTCGAGGATCACGCCATTCTTGGCCGCGGGCGAGGCGATACGCTGCTCGATGACCTCGATCACGATACCATCCGAGACGAGCGCGCCTGAATCCATTACCGACCTGATCCGGCGACCCAATTTGCTGCCCGATGCGGTCTCGGCGCGCAGCATGTCGCCAGTCGCAAGCTGAACGAACCCATGCGCCTGTTCGAGGCGCTTGGCCTGCGTCCCCTTGCCGGCGCCTGGCGGCCCCAGCAGGATCAAATTCATCCCCGGCGTCCCCTCAGCCGCGCTTTTTTGATCAGACCTTCATACTGATGCGCGAGCAGATGCGAGTGAATCTGCGCCACCGTGTCCATGGTGACGCTGACCACGATCAACAGGCTGGTACCGCCGAAATAGAACGGCACCGAATATTGCGAGATCAGGATCTCGGGCAGGATGCAAACCGCCGCGAGATAGGCCGCACCGACCACGGTCAGCCGAGTCAGTACGTAGTCGAGGTAGTCGGCGGTGTTCTTCCCCGGCCGAATACCCGGGATGAAACCGCCA
>Ga0210398_10000488_pt1 | contig 45110 bp, 37 predicted proteins | sample IncBWC4OmetaG_FD_161047 | JGI IMG/M metagenome (GOLD analysis project Ga0210398, IMG submission 161047) | Forest soil microbial communities from Barre Woods Harvard Forest LTER site, Petersham, Massachusetts, United States - Inc-BW-C-4-O | ecosystem: Environmental > Terrestrial > Soil >...
GCGTCTGGTGCATCGACAACTCGCCCCGCATGGTCGAGGTCGGCGCCGAGCTCGCGAAGAAAAACGGCCTCGACAACCTCACCTACAAGCTCGGCGACATCGAGGACATCCCCCTGCCCGACAAATCGGTGGACCTCGCCATCCTCAGCCAGGCGCTGCACCACGCGCAGCACCCGCAGGTTGCGGTGGACGAAGCCTTCCGCATCCTCAAACCCGGCGGCCAGCTCCTCGTGCTCGACCTCGCCGAACATAACTTTGAAAAGGCGCGCGAACTCTACGCGGACCTCTGGCTCGGCTTCAAGGAAAGCACCCTGCACGGCTTCCTGAAAAAATCCGGCTTCAACAAAGTCGAAGTCACCCCCGTCGCCAAGGAAACCACCGAGCCGTTTTTCGAGACGCTGCTGGCGAGTGGGATCAAAGGGAAGGCCTGACCTAGGCAGGACGCCCGCATTGTCATTCCGAGCCGTGCGAGGAATCTCACCTGCTTTGGATCGGAGACTCCTCGCTGAGGCGGCTCAACTCTGCTTCAAGGCCAGGGGATGAAAGAAGCGATCCGGCCTTGGCAACAAGTACCGCTGTGGATCGAATGAGAGCAGCACGACGGTGGCCTTCCCAACAATGGCCTCACGCTTGACGCCTCCGAAATAACGCGAGTCGGCGCTGTTGTCGCGGGAGTCGCCCATCATGAAATATTGTCCCGCGGGCACCACGTAAGGGCCGAACGTGCGCAGGGCCAGGCGCGAGGGAAAGGCCACCACCAAGTGATTACATCCAGCGAGGGATTCACGCGCCACCACCGGATGCTGGTCTTCGAAAATATCAGGACGATAAGGGGCTGCATCCTCGACTTTATATTCCAACGGCTGCCCGTTGATCGAAAGCACGTCGTCTTTCATTTTGATGGTATCGCCGGGCAGGCCGATGACGCGCTTGACCAGCCGCTCGCCATCCTGGGGAGAAAAAAACACGACGATGTCGCCGCGGGCGGGATTGCTCCATTGCGCAAGATGATGCGTGGTGAATGGAAACTTCAAATCATACGCCACCTTGTCCACCAGCACCAATTCCCCCTCGACGATCGTCGGCTTCATCGAACCGGTCGGAACCCAGCTCCAGTCAAGGACTGCTGATCGCAGCGGCGCGACCATGAGAAACACCAATCCGAAGGGCAGCACCCATTCACGAAAAAACTGCTTCGCGCGACGCTTAAAAGAAACAAGAGCTTTCATAGTTACTCGGTTAGAGTCCTGCAACGGCCCCAAGTGCCAAATATTTGGCACCATTTTTGATTATTGTGGGCGTAAGAATCCAAATCGCCGGCCGACGGGCGCCTACCCACGCTTGAGCTTTTCGGTTTGGACAGACCCACGATGGGCGAAATTGTCATTCCGAGCCGTGCGAGGAATCTCTGCGTTCTTGTCGATTTCAATTTCGGAGATTCCTCGCACGGCTCGGAATGACAAACTGTTCTGACGGCGCGCCCGGCGGTCGCGCCCTACCCGCGCTACCGCGCGAGACATCACGTTACTCCACCGACTGCAGCTGGAGTCTTAGATACGCTTCCATCAGGGCTTTTGTGACGGGATTGTGGTTCAGGTCGTAGCGTTGCTGATCGACCGCCGCCACGGGCATCACCCCGAGCAGGGCGTTCGTGACAAAGACTTCGTCCGCGCCGGAAAGCAATTGGGCTGCGACCGCGCATTCGCGTCCATTTTTCAAAAGTTGCAGCACGTGGCTGCGCGCAACGCCGGGCAGGATGCGGCCATCGAGCGGCGGCGTGAGCACTTCGCCGCCTTTCACCACGAACACATTGCTCGTCGCTCCTTCCAGAATCTGTCCGGCAGAATCGATAAAGAGCGCTTCGTCGCAGCCGGCCGCCACGGCCGCCTGCTTGGCCTGGAGATTCCCCAGGTAGTTCACGGTTTTTAAGCTGAAGAGTTTTCCTTCGCGCTGGCCGCCGGGAAATGTCTTCAACACAAAGCCGCGTTCGTACTGTTCAGCCAAATAGGTTTTTGCCCGAGCTACGATCAACTCACCGGGGCCATCCGTGTCCTGAAACACGACAATCTTGAGGCTGCCCTCGCCCAGTCCGTTGGCCGACACGCACTGCTCACAGCGGGCACGCAATTCCCCGGACGTTACCATAAACGTCAGGCCCAGTTCGCCGGCGCTGCGGCACAGCCGCTCGAAATGGTCCGGAAAAAACACCGGCCGGCCGTTAAGGATCTTGATCGTTTCAAACACGCCCAGCCCGAACATGAAGCCATCGCCCAGCGGCGAAATCCGCGCCTCGCCCGCGTCGAGCAGACGGCCGTTGAGAACGACATACCGCTGACGCGGGGAATTGGTAGTTGGGTCCTTCATTCGCGTGCATTCGCGTCTATTCGCGGTTAAAATCATTGTTTCTCCACCCAGTCGAGCGGGCCGAGTTTGCGCAGACCGTCCTCGCCCAGCGCGGCGGCGAGCTCGCCAATGGTTTTCCCATCCAGCTTAAGTCCCGGCGCAATCTCCGCCAGCGGCACGAGCACGAAACTTCTCTCGCGCATCCGCGGATGCAGCACGGCGAGAGATTCATCATCGATCTTCGCGTCGCCATAAAGCAGCAGGTCGATGTCGATCGTGCGCGGACCCCAGCGCTCGCGACGCACGCGGCCGAGATCGGTCTCCATGCGCAGGCATTCGGCCAGAAGTTCGTGCGGCGTATGCGGCGTCTCGACCTGCACAACGAGGTTCAGGAAATCCGGCTGCGCGGTCACGCCGACTGGACTCGACTCGTAAACCGAGGAAACTTTCACGACCTGCAGGGCCGGCCGGGTGTGCAAGCGGCGCACGGCCTCGGCCAGGTGTTGGCGACGATTGCCGAGATTGCTGCCCAGCCCGAGATACGCCGTGTTCACCGCTCTTTGCTGGTTTCAACGGCCACGTAGTCGAGCACCCCGTCCATCGGCACGGAGGGCTTCTTGATCGTGATCTCGACCTTGGTCACGCGCGGACAGGCCTCGAGAATCCGGTCGATCAGATGATTCGCGAGGGTCTCGAGCAACTTGACGCGGTCGTGTTCCAGGATCTGGCGGCAGATGCCGTAAACCTTCACATAATCCACCGTGGACTGGAGATTGTCGGTGCGCGTGGCCTCGGCGATGTCCAGGGTCATGACGAGATCGATCATGAAACGCTGGCCGAGGGAGTTTTCCTCGGCGAGATGGCCATGGTAGCCGTAGAACACCATGTTCTTGAGGTGGATTTTTCCGTTCATGTTTTTTGCGGTTTAAACAAACTTCCGGATGGCGGCGGCCATTTTCGCGGCGCGGGCGTTGGCGCGCACGTCGTGCACGCGGATAAACTCGACTCCCTGCCAAACCGCAAGCGCCGTCGTGGCCAGCGTGCCTTCGAGGCGCTCTTCCGGCGGCAGCGCCAGGACGTTTCCAATCACCGATTTGCGCGAGGCGCCGAGCCAGAGCGGAAACCCGAGCAGCTTGAGCTCGGACAGGCGGGCGAGAATCTCCAGATTTTGCTCCTGGCTCTTGCCAAAGCCGATCCCCGGATCGAGGATAATGAGGTTTTCAGGCAGGCCGGCCTGCGCGGCGATTTCGCGCGAGCGCTCGAAAAAGAGTTTGATCTTATAGATGGTATCGCCAGGTGCCTCACGGAACGCCGCGTCGTTGTGCATCACCACCACCGGGCAACCGAACTCGACGGCAAGCCGGGCCAGCTCCGGGTTGCGCTGAAGCCCATAGATGTCGTTGATCAAGTGCGCGCCCGCCTGCAACGCGGCCCGCGCGACCGCGGGCTTGTACGTGTCGATGGAAAGGGGGACCGGCAGCCGCGGCACCAAGGCCGTGATGACCGGCACGACGCGGGCGATTTCCTCTTCGTCGGAGATTTCCTCGTAGCCTGGCCGCGTGGACTGGCCGCCCACGTCGATGATGGCCGCGCCTTCCTCGACGAGGCGGCTGGCTTGCGCGATGGCCGACTCGCCCGCGGCAAATTTACCCCCGTCAAAAAAAGAGTCAGGCGTGAGGTTGAGAATGCCGACCAGCAAAGTCTCGCGGCCGATCACGACCGCGCGGTCGCGGCACTTGAGCTGGCGTGATTCGGTCGTTTGGCTCGGCGGATTCATGAAAAAGACAACAGGCTCGGCATAGAACCGCGAATGAACGCGAATCGACGCGAATGGAAAACCTTAACCACGGATGACACAGATTATCACAGATAAGAAGCGTTATCCGTGTTTATCAGTGCAATCCGTGGTCAAAAGATCAAAACTAAGATTCGCGTTTATTCGCGTCCATTCGCGGTTGTTTTTTCTGCTGTATAACGCACGCGCAGGCACCGGGCGGCTTCGACCATGTTGCGGAGCGCCGGTTTCACCTCGGCCCAGCCGCGGGTCTTGAGGCCGCAGTCGGGATTGACCCAGATGTTTCCCGGCGGAAGCACACGCAGCGCTTTTTCCATCAATTGCTCCATCTCGGCCACGCTGGGCACGCGCGGCGAATGGATGTCATAGACGCCCGGGCCGATTTCGTTGGGATAACGGAACGTTTCAAACGCCTCGAGCAGCTCCATGCCGGAGCGGGAGGCTTCGATGGTGATGACGTCCGCGTCGAGATCGGCGATCGCCTGGATGATGTCGTTGAACTCCGCGTAGCACATGTGCGTGTGGATTTGCGTGTCGTTGCGCACGCCGCCCGCGCACAAGCGGAAGGCCCCGACCGCCCATGCGAGATAGTCGGCCCGGTCGGACGAGCGCAGCGGCAGGCCCTCGCGCAACGCCGGTTCGTCGATCTGGATGGCCGCGAGGCCGGCCCGTTCGAGGTCGAGGACTTCGTCGCGCAGCGCGAGCGCGATCTGCCACGTCGTGTCGCGGCGCGGCTGATCATCGCGCACAAAACTCCACTGCAGCACCGTCACAGGACCGGTGAGCATGCCTTTCATCGGCCGGCGCGTGAGTTTCTGCGCATAGGCTGACCAGCGCACGGTCATCGGTTTTGGCCGGGCGACATCGCCGTAAATGATCGGCGGTTTCACGCACCGCGTGCCATAGCTCTGTACCCAGCCGTTTTCGGTGAAGGCGAATCCATCGAGCTGTTCGCCGAAATACTCGACCATGTCGTTGCGCTCGAATTCGCCGTGCACCGGCATATCGAGGCCAATCTCGTCCTGGAATTTCACCACGTCCGCGATTTCGGCTTCAATGAACCGCTCGTAATCGGCCGTGCTGAGGCTGCCCTTGCGCCAGCGCGCGCGGGTAGCCCGCACTTCGTCGGTCTGCGGAAACGAGCCGATCGTGGTCGTGGGGAAAAGCGGCAGCCGGAGCTTCGCGCGCTGCTCGGCCTGCCGCACTGGAAACGGCGCGGCGCGCTGCAAATCGCCCGGTACCACTCCGGCCACACGCTGTTTCACCGCGGCGTTATGGATGCGCGTGCTGGCGGCGCGCGACGCGAGGGCGACGCGGCTCGCGGCCAGGGCTTCGCGGGCCGGCGCCCCACCCTCCAGCAGATCGCGCAGCGCGACAACCTCGGCGAGTTTTTCCTCGGCGTAGGCAAGCCAGCTTTTAAATTCAGCATCGAGCTTCGTCTCATGCCGCAGCGTCACCGGCGTGTGCAGCAGCGAGCAGGAAGGCGCGACCAGCAGGCGTCCGGCCCCGAGCGCCGCCGCGGCTTTTTCCAGTTTTGCGAACGCGACAGCGAGATCGGCCCGCCAGATGTTGCGGCCGTCCACCAGGCCGACGGAAAGAAGTTTGTCCTTTGGAAATTCGCGCAGAATGGCATCGAGTTCGTCCGGCGCGCGCACCAGATCGACGTGTAGCGCGTGCACGGGCAGGCGCAGGAAGTCGGCCCGGTTTTCACGCAGGCCGCCAAAATAGTTGGCCATGAGCAGTTTTAGTTTCGGCGCGGCCGCGGCCAGCGTTGTATAAGCGGTGGCCAGCGCGATTCGCTGCTCGCTCGTGAGATCGAGCGAGAAAATGGGCTCGTCGAGCTGCACCCACTCCGCGCCGAGCGACTCCAGCCGCCGCAGCACTTCAACATAAACCGGCAGCAACCGCTCCAGCAGCTCGAAGCGGTTGAACTGCGGATTCTCCGTGTCGTGCACCTTGCCCAGCGTGAGGTAAGTGACCGGGCCGATGAGCACTGGCTTCGTCTTGATGCCCAGCGCAAGCGCCTCGGAAAATTCATCGAACACCTTGGTTGAGGAGAGCCGGAACTGCGTGGCGGCGCGAAACTCGGGGACGAGATAATGGTAGTTCGTGTCGAACCATTTGGTCATCTCGCACGCCGCCGCGGACGCCTGGCAGGAAGCGCAGCCGCAACCACCGGTTTTTTCCGCGCCTCCGCTCACGCCGCGGGCGAGCTGGAAATACGTGTCGAGATCCACCTTCCCGCCATCCCAGCCAAAACGCAGCGGCACGTTGCCGACCAGGCAGGTCAGGTCGAGCATCTGGTCGTAGAAACTGAAATCGTTGGACGGGATCAGCCCGATGCCGGCCTGCTGCTGGACGAGCCAATGCCGACGACGCAGTTCCTGCGCGACGCGTTCGAGTTCGCCGCGGGAGAGCTGCTTCTGCCAGTAGGCCTCGATGGCCTTTTTCAGCTCGCGCTTCTCCCCGACGCGGGGAAAGCCAAGCGTATGGGTCAGTGGAATAGGTCCTTTCATCCCCGCAATCGAAACCAGTCAAAGCCGCCTGTCAAGAAAACATATCAATGTATACGCATATATTGATATGTTATTTTAAACCGTCGCCTGCCCTGCGCACCCATAACGAAAAAGCGCCCGCGGCGGAATGCCGCGGGCGCTGAAGCAGGCGATTGGCGCAGGGATTACGGATTGAGGTTGTTCGCCGTGAGCGAGCAATTCGCAGGCGAGGAATCCACTTCGAGGTTCCAGGTATCCAGGCTGGTCACTGTGTTCGCGGTGCTGCGGAAGGCATAGTTGAGGCCCACCGTCAGTTCGGAACCGCCGGCCGGGGTCACATAGACCGAGTAGGTGTGCGCGGAGACATTCACGACCAGGCGGAAGTGATACGTCACCCCAGCCGAATAGTTGATGGTTGTGGCGACGTAGCCGGTGCCATTATAGGCATCGATATCACCCGTCGGATTGAAGCGCGCGATGCACGAGAGGTTGCCATAGGCTGTGGCCGCACCTTTCGAGAGTCCTACCACCGCATTTTCCGGCGAGACGGTGGGCGTCGCATCGAAGGTCGCGGTGAAGGTCCCGGCCTGGGCCGTGGTCAGGGCTAATGCATGGAATCCATTGCCCGATGAGCCGGTTAGAGACCGGGTTGTAGGGTTGATCGTATAGAGGCCGGTGGTGACGGTGCTATCCGTCATGCCGGCTTCATAGGCAATGACCTTGAGCGTGTCTGTAGCGCTGATCAGGACTGGTCCGGAATAAAGCGTGCCTACGGTCTCCGTCGGCGTGGTGATGCCGTCCGTCGTGTAGCGGATGGATGCGCCACCGGTCGTAGTCGTGATCGCCACTGTCTGTGAGCTCGTATAAGTGCCGGCACCGGGACTGAACGTCGGTGCAGCGACGGTGCCGCCAGATCCGGAGACAGAGAGGTTGCTCACGGTCACCGAGCCACCCGGTGTCGCATTCACATCGATCGTCCATGTATCCAGGCTGGTCGCGGCTTTGCGGAAGCCATAATTGAGGCCCACCGTCAACTCGGAGCCACCGGGCGGCGTGACATAGACCGAGTAGGTGCTTGCGGGCACATTGACCACCATGCGAAAGTGATAAGTGGTGTTTTTGGCGTACGGGATGACTGAAGCCGCCTGATAGCCGGATGCGCCGTTATAGGCGTCGATGTCGCCGGAGGTATTGAAGCGCGCAAGACAGGAAAGGCCGGTGTAGGCCGTCTGCGTCCCCTTGGACAACCCGATCACGGTATTGCTCGGGGAGAGCGAAGGCGAGGCATCGAAGGTCGCCGTAAACGTGCCAGACTGCGACGACGACATCGAGATATTGTCGAAGCCGTTGCTCGACGAGACCGTAACGGTAGTGCCAGAGAGAGAAAACGCGACCGGAGCCGAAGCGAGGCCGTTGGCCGAAACCACCAGCGAATAGGGGTCTGGAGGCAGACCTGCCGGGAGCGTGAACTCGGTGGCGATGACGGTACTGCCCGTCATCACGCCGGTCGAAGTCCAGTTGTAGGTGCGAGCATAATACACATTGCCGGTCGTGTTGTCGGTCAGATGCACGATCGGATAGTTCGTGTTCATCTGTTTGTCATCGCCGTACTTTGCGCCCTCAGAGAGACCGGTGAGTCCCGTGCCAACGAGATGATACGAGCCGTCGGCATTTTGGGTTACGCTGGTGACCACGGGTCTGCCTGCGGTCAGCTGGGTGCCGTCCGGAGTATAGATGTAAGACTTGCTGTTGGCCCCGCAGTAAAACACGCTGCCATCCGGGAGATCGAGAAAGGACGTGGCGAATGCCGCGGTCGGATCGCCCAGATCGGCCGTGTGATTGGGATCGGGGATTTGGGTGAAGCTATTCGTGGTATAGTCGTATTCGTAGAAGAAGGTCTCAGTCCCAAAAGTGGTCGTGGAATTGGCGAGAGCGCAGAGGATTTTGCCGTTGGCCATCATTGCGGCAGGCGCATCGTTTGCGCCATACCCGTTTGGAATAACCGGGCCCGCGACCCAAGAGCCGGGATTGGTGTTGCCGGTGGGCGTGTAGATCACGGTATTGGAAGTGGCGCCGAGCCAAAATACTTTGCCACTGGGCAACAAATGGCCGGAGCCAAGTTCGCCCTGACCATTATACATCGCGACCGGCACCGACGGTTCGCTCACCCACTCGTTTTTCGACGGAATGTAGCGTTGCGTGTTTTGGCCATAAGCAATAATGGTCAGGATACTGTTATCGGGCAGTTTAACCCAGTCAGCCTCGTTCTGATCGCCCGGCGTGGCCGCCGGGCTCCAAGTGTCCGCGGTGGGATCATAAATCGCTGCGGACGACTGGCTGTCCGATTGCAACACGTCGCCATTGGGCAGCAAAACCGAAATGGCATCGGAGATGGCCGAAAAAGGGCTGGGTGCAGTGAGCGTCCAGAGGTTCGTCAGCGGATCGTAAGTTTCGGCCGTATCATGGCCCGTGCCGTATTCGCCACCGGCGACGTAGACTCGGCCATCGGTCAACACTTGCGCCGAATAATAGAGCCGAGTGTCGTTCATCGACGCAATCTGCGACCAAGTGCCGTTGGCGTAGCTGCCGTGGATGTCGGGCGTCAAGCGATACCAGGAGCTGCCGCCGTCGGCGCCGATCAGGGTGCCATCGGACAGCAACAAACAGTTGGAAAAAGCAGCGGGAGCTGGATTTGTGAGGGAAGACCAGGTTCCGCTGGCCTCGGCCCGCCAGGAGGATGCCGCCAAGAGCGCGACGACGACGATGAGCTTCACGAGTATTGTTTTCATAGGCTTTGATGTATCTGTTTGTTCATTTTTATATAGGCATAGCAAAAATTACGGATGGGATTACTCGCCGTGAGCACGCCGTTCGCACGCGTGGAACCCGCATCGAGGTTCCACGTGTACAGGCGCGTTGGCGCGGCACGGAAGGCAGTGTTGAGGCCGACCGTGAGTTCGGAACCGCCGGCCGGCGCCACATCGACCGAGCAGGCGCGGGCGAAGCTTTGATCAAGCCCGGGGCCGAATCTTACCACGATCCGCGGCGGAACTGCCTCGGGCGCCAAATTCCCCATCAAGGCGGCCTGGCCAAAAGCACTGGCGGAAAAACAAAAGCCCGAGAAAACAGCGGCGACCCACCCGGCCAAACCCGCAACACCCGCCCCTCTTGCCCATGCCCAAGCCCGACGAAATATGTTGTTCATGACCCCAACTCCCCCATTCAGGCGATTGCCTGGTTGACTGATATTTCAAACTTGGGGAGGGCGCTAAGAAAGCACGAAGCGGGGTCGGGGAACTATAGCATATTAGGTTACGGCATATTTATATTTCATATTGGGTTGAACCCGGGAAAATTCGTGGAAATTAAAATTTAACCAGCCCCGCTTAAGTTTGCTATATGATCAGGATCGACGGGCTTTCCCCATCTGCACAAAGTATGCCATGGCGCCTGATATATTGAAAGGTTTTTGCTTGTAACAATTTCGCAACGCTGCGGGGGTTTCACCCCATTATACAATTTTAATACAGGGAAAACCGACATCGATTGAATCAAGGAAACCCTGAGGTCACCATGCGGCCGCGCCTGGGTGCGCCGGGTTTCATGCATCAGGGCGCCTTCCGACCTGGATAGACGCAGGGTTGGTTGCGAAAGTCATCCTGCCTTCCGCCCCGGCGAGAAACCCCACGCTGGGTACCACCCAGGGAGTGTCGTTTGGAAACGAAATTCTTCGCTTCGCTCGGATTGGCAATTCTGCCTAATTGCAGGGGTGGACACCTCCACTTCCGTTTTTCTCGGTTTGCCGGCCAGTCTCTGGCAATCGCTCGGCCTCACGATTGAGCTGGCCGCATGCACCACCCTGCTGCTCGGCGTGTTGGGCCTACCGCTTGCGCACTGGCTCAATACCACGCGTTGCCGGCTCGCGCCGTTGTTCGAGACGCTGGTCGCGCTGCCGATCGTGCTGCCGCCGACCGTCATTGGGTTTTACCTGCTGATGGCCTTCTCGCCGCAACACGCGGCCGGCAATGCCTGGGTGCACATCTTCGGCGCGCCGCTCGCGTTCAGTTTTCCGGGCCTCGTCGCCGGCTCGGTGATTTACTCGCTGCCGTTCGCTGTGCAGCCGTTCCAGGCCGCGTTGCGCGCCGTGCCATCCGAACTGCTCGACGCCGGCCGCACGCTCGGCGCCGCACCGCACCGGGTGTGGCTGCGCCTGCAACTTCCGCTCGCGCGGCGCGGTCTGCTCGCCGGGCTCATGCTGGGCTTCGCGCATACGCTCGGCGAGTTCGGCGTCGTGCTCATGATCGGCGGATCGATTCCCGGCAAAACCAGGGTCGCCAGCATCGCGCTCTACGACGAAGTGCAAAAGCTCAACTACCCGCTCGCCCATGCCTATGCCGCCGCATTATTGATCGTTTCATTTAGTCTGCTTCTCACGGTCAATCTACTGCAACGCCGATCGCATTGACCCGCGCAAATCACAAACGCCAGTGTCCAAACGCCAAAAAAAAACTCAAACACTGACCAATCCTCGCCGTCATTGTCCGGTTTGGAGCTCTTTGGGATTTGGCGTTTGGGATTTGGGATTTTTATCGTCATGCATAGCCATCATGAAACACCCGCTGGCCCGGATGCATCATTCTCTTTCCAGTGCTAATGCATCCGCTTGCGCCGATTCCCTCGGCGCAAGGCGACTTCGTCGCGGCCACCCCGACAAAGTCGGCCCGATCGGGCGCATCGCTCCTGAGAGAGTGTGTGGGCGATGCGGGCTGGCCTTCTTTGCCGTGCTCGCCCTGGCGGCGTGTGCTTCGACCCCGCCCAAAGATCATCCTGCCGCGACACCACCGCCGACCGCGAACGACTGCCACTGCGACGATGCCGCGGCGGACGAGCTGCACGGCTTTGCGTTCATGGGCCGCATCGTCGCGGTGCAGGCCGACCAGGGCGTGGTGCTCATCGCTTTTCATGAGATTCCCGGCGCCCTGCCGGCCGGCACGCGCGAATTCAAAGCCGCACCGCAAGCCCTGGCGGCCGTGCAGCCCGGCCGCGACATTCTCGGGCGCATTGAGCAGCGCAACGGCGAGTGGTGGCTGTTCGACGTGCGATTGCTTGTTCCCCTGCCCGCGGCAAGCAACGAATAGTTGGTATTTTATAGTTGGTATTTGGTAATTGGTAATTGGTACGGCGTTGAACGTTGGGCGTTCGATGTTCGATGTTCGGCGTTCACGCGGGGGCACCCCGCGTGCCGCCTCTTGACGCATCTGTCATACTCGCGACGTTTTGAGCTGCCTACGCCGCACGCCATCGTTTTTAACCCGCCTGGTTGCGGGTGCAGGCATCGCCTTGGTGTTGTTGCTCAATGTGCTGGCGGCATGCCCCGCGGCTCATGAGTGGATTCATGGCCACGGTGAACATGCGGCGCATGACGCGACCGCGACCGGCTCACACCACCCCGACGCCGATGAAGATGGCTGCGTCGTCACGCTTTTTGCGCACGGCGTCATCACCGCGACGATCTTCGCGGCACTCATCGTTGCCCTTTTCCGCCTGGTCGCCGTCCCCGCCCGGCCGGGCGAGGCGCTCTGCCTGTCCGTGCCACGCTATTGGCTGCCGCCGTTGTGCGGCCCTCCGCAAAGCTGAGTTAGGGCGTGTTTGGTTTAGATAGACGCATTTCGACTGTAGCCGGCCTCGCTGAGGCCGGCACCGGGGTCAGCGACCCCGGCTACAATGTCCCCGGCCCGAACATTCAGAGAAATTAATCTGACCGGCGACTGTGCCTATCTAAATAGAAACCGCCCTAGTTGCTCACGCCCGCACCCCTTCGACTTCGCCCAGGGCAAGTCGCAGGCGTTTTCCAGCTATACTGTCCGGGCACCTGCGCCCGCGGTTCCAGTTCCTATCCACATTTACCAACCCAGCCTTTCCATGCACTCACGTTTCATTTTCATCCTTTCTTTTCTCACTGTCACCGTCGCTTTATCCGCCCCGGCGCAGACTTCCAGCAACTCACCTCCGTCCGCCACGGAACCCCCCGTGGTGCTCGATCCATTTACCGTCACCGGCGATCTCGACAAAGCCCGCGAACTTATCGTGCCCGCCCTGGGCGGCACCGAATACAACCTCAATAAAAGCCAGATCGACGCGCTTTCGCTCGGCGATAACGCGCCGTTCAACCAGCTAATCCTGCGGGCGCCGGGCGTGGCGCAGGATTCGGCGGCCAACGGCGACCTGCACGTCCGCGGCGAGCACGCCAACCTCCAGTATCGCATCAACGGCGTGCTTCTGCCGGAGGGCATTTCGGGATTCGGGTTGGAACTCGACCCGCACTTCGTGGAAAACATGGAGTTCCTCACCGGCTCGCTGCCGGCGCAATACGGCTTCCGCACGGCGGGCGTCGTGGACATCAAGACCAAGACCGGCGCGGCCGAAAACGGCGGCGACGTGGAAGTGAATGGCGGCAGTTACGACACGTTCCACCCAAGCTTCAGTTCCGGCGGCTCGACGGGAAACTCCAATTACTTCGTGGACGGCAGCTATAACCACAACGGCATCGGCATTGAAAATCCGACCGCGAGTTCGACGCCGATCCACGACACGACGGATCAATCCAAGGCGTTCGCGTATCTCTCCCATATCCTGGACGCGACGAGCCGGATCAGTTTTATCGGCAGCGGATCCTACAGTAATTTCCAGGTGCCCAACACGCCCGGCCTGCCGGTCGGCACCGCGCCCGGCGGCAATCCGTGGAACACAACCCAGGGGCCGGCGACGTTCAATTCGTCGGCCTTGAACGAACGGCAGAACGAACAAAATTACTACGGGGTCGCGACCTACCAGAAATCGGCGGGCGATTTGAATTTCCAGGTTTCCGCCCTGGGCCGGAACAGCAGCGTGCATTTCATGCCCGACCCGGTCGGCGACCTTTATTTCAATGGCGTGGCCAGCGATGTGAAGAAGAACCTCACCTCCGGCGGGCTGCAAACCGACGCGAGTTACCTGGCCGGCGACCAGCACACGATTCGCGGCGGCGCGATCTGGCTGAATGAGTTCGTCGACGCCGATTCGACCACCACGGTGTTTGACCTGGATGCCAGCGGGAATCCCGTGGGAAAGGCCTTTCCCATCGTGGACAACCACAAGCTCTTTGGCGCGTTTTCCGGTTTATACCTGCAGGACGAATGGAAAATCCTCCCCACGCTCACCCTGAACTACGGCACGCGTTTCGATGTCTTCAACTCGTCCTTCGACAACGAGCACCAACTCAGCCCGCGCATCAACTTTATCCTCCAGCCGACGAAATCGACGACCCTGCACGCCGGTTACGCCCGCTACTTCACGCCGCCGCCGGTCGAAAACGTGTCGGCCAACAGCGTGGCGCTCTTCGATCCCACGTCGAACGCCGCCGCCTCGGACCAGGACGATCCGGTCAAAGCCGAGCGCTCGAATTATTTCGACGCCGGCATCAGCCAAAAGCTCGCCCCCGGTTGGCAGGCGGGCGTGGACGGCTATTACAAGCAGGCCAAGAACCAGCTCGACGACGGATTGTTTGGACAGACGCTCATCCTCTCGGCCTTCAACTACGCCAAAGGAAGGGTTTATGGCGTGGAATTCACGACGTCTTACACGACCGGCGGATTTTCCACCTATGCGAACGTCGCCTACTCGGTGGCGCAGGGCAAAGACTGGAGTTCGGCGCAGTTCCTTTTCAACCCGGCCGACCTGGCCTACGTCCAAAATCACTGGATCTATCTCGATCACGACCAGAAGGTGAGCAGCACGGCCGGCACGGCCTACTCGTGGAACGATCCCATCGGCCGCGCGCAGGTCTTTGCGGATCTCATTTACGGCACCGGATTAAGAACCGACGCCACGGCGCCCGACGGTTCCAACATTCCCAACGGCGGGACGGTCCCCGTTTATTACACGTTCAATGTCGGGGCGGAACAAAACTTCAGGGTTGGCGCCAAGGAGACTTTGAAAACCCGGCTCGATGTCGTGAACCTCCTGGACAAAAGCTACGAACTGCGCGATGGCACCGGTGTCGGCGTCAACGCCGCCCAATTTGGCGAGCGCCGCGGCTTCTTCGGCACGGTGGAGTTGGATTTTTAGGTAGGGACGGACCGCCGGGCCGTCCGCATTGTCAAAACGGCGCGCCCGGCGGTCGCGCCCTACCTCCTTGCGGCTACGCCGGTTTTTTAACCGCGAATAAACCCTTCTTCGCTAAATTTAGCGAAGGCTACGAAGGGCGTGCGCGAATTGACCCTCCTTCGCCAGAGGCTTCCGCCTTCACTAAAGCTACGGCGGACAAGCCTACAGGCAGGCGCGAATAATCCCCTGTCATTCCGAGCCGCGCGAGGAATCTCACTCGTACCGTGACCCAACTGGGTCCATCCGCGATTTGTAAGGCAACACGACCAAGGTTGCCGTGGCGCTTTATCACGATTGAGCCGAGACATAAGATGTCGCACCTTGGGGTTATACTGTGCGACCTTGAAGAAAGATATTCCGACTCATCATGCCAAAATCATCCAACAAATTTGCCCTGGCCCGTCAATGGGAGCTGCTCAAAAAACTGCCGGCACGCGGCCCCGGATTAACGGCCAGCAAAATCACGGCTTGGCTGAAAGACCAAGGCTATTCGGTGACCAAGCGCACGGTCGAGCGCGATCTCGACACCCTGTCCGCCAGCTTTGGCATAGTCTGCAACGATGAATCCATGCCCTATGGCTGGCACTGGATGCCAGGGAAGCAGTGCGATTTCACCAGCATCGAGCTTACCGATGCCGTTTCGCTGGTCGTGGCGGAAAGCATCCTGAGCAAACTCCTGCCGGCCACGATGCTGGCCGCGCTAAAGCCCAAGTTCGAGCTGGCTAGAACCAAGCTGGCTGCGATGGAAAATCATCGTTACGCGCGCTGGACCGAAAAAGTGCGTTATGTCGCCGCCACGATAAACCTGATTCCGCCCAAAGTGGCCGGAAAGGTGCTCGCGGCCGTTCACGAAGCTCTGCTACACGACGTGCAGCTCAAGATACGCTACCTATCACCCCGCAGCAAAAAGTCCAAAGAGCTTACAGTTCATCCGCTGAGCCTGATTCAACGCGGGACCACGCCCTATCTTGCAGCGACGGCTCACGATTACCCCGATGTCCGCCTCTATGCGATCCACCGCATCCAGCGTGCAGAAATCACCAAACTTAAGGTTGTCCCGCCCAAAGGCTACACCACCGACCAATACCTCGCTGCGGGGGCCATGGAATTTGGCGGTGGAACATCCATCCAGCTCAAAGCCTGGGTCACTGATGAACTCGCGATCTACCTCGCAGAAACGCCCTTGTCGGTAAAACAGACGATTCAATTCAAGAAAGGCCGTCACCTCCTAACCGCCGAGGTGAAGGACTCCTGGCAGCTCCATTGGTGGATTCTGTCGCAAGGTGCGGGGTTCACCGTGGTTTCACCCGCGTACCTCAGAAATGGAATTCACACCACGCTCAGGACGGCCGCTGCCAATTACACCTGAATTTATGAAACCGCTTTCCGAGACCGACAACCCACTGCCGGCGTCGATTCACCATTTTGACGACCTTTACGACGTAAAAATTCCGATTCCTGCATTCCAGCGCGGTTGGTTGCACAGCCGTAAGCTCAGACTTCCCTGGCACATTGAACGAATTATCGAAAAAATCGGCGATAAGTGCTGGTTCAGCCGCTACCATCGCGAGAATCGTGATCCCGACCCGGATGGCATAAAATTCCGCCCGTATGCCATTGCCGGTTTCTGGCCATCGGGCGGGTTTGTCGAACTGGAGCTGGCCTATGCCAACCCACTCGACGATCATCCGCGCGGCGCGCTCGAAGTTCATGCCGAATCACCGGAGCGCGCCGAAGCCCTGATGAATGAGCTGATCGAAGGCTACCGCCATGAAGCTGCACCGAGTGCTCTCGAACCACGCATTGGCATTCTCAATTCAACCGCCCGTGGTCTCGACGTGGAACGCATTCCGGTGACCATCAAACAAACCGTGCCGCGGGAGCAGCTCGATCTTTATTATGGTGAGGGTGTGGCATCTTGGGTGAACGAGTGGCTTCGCGCCCTCAACTCGCGCCGATACGGCCTCACCCTGCTCACCGGCGATCCCGGCACCGGGAAGACGACACTGGTGCGTTCGCTCGCGCATTGGCTCGCAGCCTCGCACATGTTCTACTTTATGCCGGCGGCGCGATTTGCCTCCGTCGAGTCCGGGGAAATCGTCACCTTCCTGACCAGCGAAAACCGCAATTCAAATCTCCGGAAGATTCTCATTCTGGAGGATGCCGAAAGCATTCTGCAACGCCGTGGCGCCGACAACCGCGAGAAAGTGGCCACGCTTCTCAATCTCACCGACGGCCTGCTCGGCGACGCACTCGGCCTCCATGTCATCTGCACGCTCAACAGCGACCTCACCGACCTTGACCCCGCGCTGCTCCGCCCGGGGCGGCTCATCGCGCACCGTGAGTTTCGCGCGCTCACACCCGATGAGGCCGGGCACCTCGCCAAGGCTCTCGGCTTGGATGCACCCGCGGCAGCACCGGTCTCGCTCGCCGAACTTTTCAATCCCGCCTCCAGCAAATCCATTAGTCCTTGCTCACCGCGCCGCGTGATGGGGTTCCACGCGGCGCTGCCATCGCATTACGTCGCACCGCCAATGCAGGCTAGGCCAGCCGCGGATTTGGAACATGCCAGCGCGAGCGAGGTAGAACCTTCCGAGCAATCGGTAGCGGTTACGCAAGACGATCTTAGCTTCGGACTCGAAGTCGAGAGTCGCGGCTATTTCGACGAGACCGACCGCAATCTCTATGATGGCCAGGATCTGGACGTGCCGACCTATCTCCGCAAAGGCATCAAAATCTCGCTTTGAGATGGAGCGGAACATTCCATTGCTCGGCCTCCATAAACGTCAGCTCGATGCGTATCGTCGTCTCTGCCTGCCGGCGGCTTGGTCGACCGACAGCGCCCGGGTCTGGTTCCTGTTTCCCAGAGATATCATGCCACCCTGTAATCCGGTTTTTCGCTCATTATACCTCTTGCCCGTCGATGGAAGCAGCCCGCGCAACATCATCGCCACCTCGCCAACTCGCATCATGGGTACTCCCACGCCTGAATTAGCACTCGATGTCCTGCGCTCTCACGCCCGTCGGCATACGCTCGATCCCAAGGTGGCAACTGTGATCCGAACCACCCCAAGCACCTCCCGGTTCACGCTGACCCTGGCGCAACTCGACTGGCTCGGCTGCCGTGGCCGGACACTCCTTGTCCTCGGCACGCTAAACATTGCATGGATTTATACGCCGGCCGGCTGGGCAAAATTGAACGACAAGACCGACCGAAATCTCCATGATGGCCAGGATCTCGACGTGCCGACCTATCTTCGCAAAGGAATCAACTTTAGCTGTGAGATGGTTGATTCAGAATAAAAAAGTAAACATGGCCCATTATTGATCGCCCCATAACATCGCGTTGTGCCAATCTTGATTTCCATGCGTTACTTCCATTTAAGCCGTGTTCGAAACCCCAATAAACTCAGCTTTGCTCGCGTCCAAGGGAGTTCGCTTATGCAATCTCAAACCAAGAACTGAAATGATGATTGAGCCATTCAAGCACGGCGACGTGGAATCCATTCAAATTGGTGATGTATTAGAATGGACGAAGGGCGGCACAGCAGCGGGTCGTTTGTGCCTACCACCAATCCAACGTTCGATAGTCTGGACTAATGCCCAGGTTCTCAACTACTGGGACAGTTTATTGCGGGGCTATCCAGCCGGGTTAATGATAGTGCACCGATCCCGGCAACATAAGGCAGGCGAAATCTCCACGGTACGGACAATGGAAGGACGGACCCAGGGAGCCAACGTAAAAGACTTTCATCTCTTTGATGGCCAGCAACGGATGACGGCTATTCTGCTAGGGCACCAGGCAGGGCAACTCAACGCCTGCGTCAAACTCTGGGTGGATTTTGGGGTGGAGCCTTCCGAAGATTCAGGACTGCTCTTCCAATTGCGGATCAGCAGCACAGGGCAGCCCTTTGGATACCAGTCACAATCGCCAAATCAAAAAGAGGCTCTCGGCAAACGAAGAGAGAAAATTGACAATTGGGTGGAAGCGAAAGGCCAGAGAATATTTGATTCGTCGGAAGCCTTCGCTGAAGTTAAAGGCACTCAACTAATTGAAGCAGTTTGTGCCGTTCCGTTTCATGAGGTCATTTCGCTTTTGTTTGATAAGGGATTCTCGCCAGACGGGTTGGCCCAAGTCGTCAACAAATTTAAGCAACAATACCCGGCAGTTTTGCCAGGCAAAGTGGAATCTTTCGTCTCTGCACTCGCGGGTGCTCTGCAAATGCACATTACCTTCCAATTGATCGGCCAGAAGGTAGTTGAAGACGAGAAAGAATATATTCGTTACTTCGGCCGTCTCGGCCAAGGGGGCACGTCGTTATCAAACGACGAGTTGACTTACTCGATCATCAAACACCAATACCCTGAGGTTCATGATCGTATGAACGAGATCATGAATGGGCGTGCCGGGCGGGTTGCGAGCGAGGTAAATCTTGTCCTCGCGGCGCTCCGCGTGGCAAAGGTTCTATCTCCTTGGAAGGAGCCCAACGAAGGGAAGATCGTCGGTCGACCATACCCTGGATTTGTATCCCAGTTAAAGCAGCTTCCTGAAGTCGAGAAGGAGTTTCAGAGGATGCTGCCGGTCGCTCAAGGCGGGCTCTTGAGGAAACTTCTGGAGGCAATTCGCGACCGCTTGGATTACAAAACCACAAATACTGGCGGGCTGCCGGTGATGCTTCTGGCCCGTTTGCCTCATCAGCTAATTGATGTCCTGCTTCTAATGGCAACTCAATTGAAGCAGGGTGAATCCGAGGTTGCTGAGCCCAACATGCTTCCCCTGTTTGTGCTTCATTGGCTCCTCTTCGTCAGCGACTATGACAAGGCCGCAACCTTGGTCTTTAAGAAATATCGCGAATCAAGCTGCGTTGGGGGGAATCTGCATTCGATTCAAGTTCTGATCCATGGCTTTGAAACTGAAGGGATCGCAAGGATCATGCCGACCAAGAAGCAGCTACGCGAAATCCGTGAGGAAATTGAAAAAGGTGATCATTACCTTCGCCCCTGGGCTAAGCGCTTCGCCAAACTTGATTCTGACAGCGCGCGCAAGAGTGGCGATGGGCTTCGCGTGCTTGCTTCCAACAGGGAGTTAATCAAGCGAACGCTCATGTGGCTCCAGCGTGATTACTTGACTGAGAAATTCCGGAATTTTGATCCCACTTCCAGCCGTGACGAGGATCTGCCCATTGATTTAGACCACTTGATACCTGACTCAAAATTTGGGTTTAATTGGAAAGCCGAGGGCTTGCGCCCTGATTTTGCAGACGCCGATGGAAACTTTTATGATCAGAGGAAACCAATTGGTAACTCTTTGGGTAATTTTCATTGGCTGGATGCCGCAGTTAACCGTAGTCGAGGTGCTGGTAAACTCGTGGTTGTTGAAGGTGATTTAGTTCAGGCCAAAGAGCCGTGGGATCATCTCATTGAAGCACCACGTTGGAACGAAAAGGACACAGCTTCCTTTCAAAGATTGATCGATCTCAGAACCCTCGATATTTACGAAAAGTTGTTAGACGATGGGGGATTGGAGTCTATCATATTGAGTTCGAGCCAAGCCCACAGTTCGGAGGCTTAAGCCGTGGAAGAAGCCACCGAACTCGCCAAGCATCCACAGGCGTGGCTTCAAAAATCAGATCAATGCGACTTATTCTGTCGCTGGCCCCTGTTATCATTTGTGCACTAATTCAGAAAACGCAAAGCGACGATCTCCAGAATGGAAACTACCAAAGAAAACTTATGACCAACTACTATTGCGAGTATTGCGGGCAGAAGTATTCCAGCGTCTCCAGTTTGACGGGCTCAAGCTGTTCCCGGCACCCAGAGGGTCCCGGCAGGGGACGGCACAAATTATATGAAGGGCGCGAGTCCTCACAATACACCTGCAAGTATTGTGGGACAAAATCTTCGAGCATTTCGAGCCTGACCGGGTCATCATGTTCGCGACATCCCAACGGTCCCGGTAAAGGCAAACACGCTCCGGCACTGTGATTTCATTGATGAAATCTAACTTCACCGCCATTGATTTCGAGACGGCGCAGTACGCCCGCACCAGCATCTGCCAGGTCGGACTCGTGCGGGTCGAGGCCGGTATCATCGTCCGTGAACTGAGCCTGCTCGTCCAGCCGCCAGACAATTACTACCGGCACGACTTCATCGCGATTCACGGTATCACGCCGCAGGCCACTGCCAAGTCGCCCACGTTTGCCGGGGTGTGGCCGCAGGTAGAACCGTTCATTGCCGGCCAGCGGGTCGTGGCGCACAATGGATTCCGTTTCGATTTCAACGTGCTGAAAGAAACGCTTCAGTTTTACGGCCTGCCCATTCCCGCCTTCGACAAGGTGTGCACCCTTAAAATTTATCGAAAGAGCCTCGCTGTCCTGTGTGCCGAACATTGCATTCCGCTCAATCATCACGACGCCCTGTCGGATGCACGGGCCTGCGCCGAACTCTATTTGCGGGCACTGAAGGGTGAGATTCCTCGCGCGGCTCGAAATGACACGGCTGTTTATCCGTGCTCATCCGTGTAATCAGTGGTCAAAGTAACATTAAGCCACGCCCTATGCGTCGAGGCCGAAGACGGCTTTCGCGTAATTTTCCACGCTGAAGGGCTGCAGGTCCTCCGCCTGCTCGCCAAGGCCGAGAAAATAAATCGGCAGCTTCAGTTCGCGCCAGATGCCGACGATCGCGCCGCCGCGCGAGGTGCCGTCGAGCTTGGTCACGACGAGGCCGGTCAGGCCGAAATTCTTGTGGAACACGCGGGCCTGCTCGATGGAATTGCTGCCGATCGAGCCGTCGATGACGAGCCACGCGTGGTGCGGCGCGGCCGGATCGTTTTTCTTCAGCACACGCCGGATTTTCGCCAGCTCTTCCATGAGGTTGCTTTTCGTATGCAGGCGGCCCGCGGTGTCCACGATGAGGTAGTCATGTCCGCGCGCTTTCGCCGCCCGCCAGGCATCGAAAGCCACCGCGGCGGCATCCGCGCCGGTATGGCTGGCGACGATTTCCAGCTCGAGGCGAAGCGCCCAGGTCTTGAGCTGCTCGACCGCGGCGGCGCGAAACGTGTCGCCCGCGGCGAGCAGCACGCTGCGGCCATCCTGCTTCAGCCGCCAGGCGAGCTTGGCCGCGGTGGTGGTCTTGCCGGAGCCGTTGACGCCGATGAGGCAGATAACGGTGGGATTGCCCGTTGTGCCCCCTTCGCGGGGTTCGGGCGGACGGCCCGGCGGTCCGTCCCTACCCCCAAGCACCCCTTCGCTGCCGGCAAGCACGCGGCGGAGCACGGCGGCGCCGATGGCCGCGGCATCCGCACCGCGCAGGTCCTTGTCCTTTTTTGCCGCGGTCTTGATTTCGCCGAGGATTTCCGCGGTCGTCTCGACGCCGAAGTCGGCGGTGTAGAGCGCCTCCTCAAGCGTTGCGAGCGACGAGGTGTCGAGCGCCTGGCCGCCGAAAAGCCCGTGGGTTTTCTCGGCGATCGCGGCGACGGTCTTGGCCAGGCCGGCCTTGAATTTCTTGAAGAGGCTGAACATATAATTTTTTCCCTCGGGAAAAAATCATTCCTCCGTCGCCTTGCGCGAATCGCGGCCGAGCTGGTCTTTCAGCCGGTCGAGGATGCCGTTGATGAAGCGCTTGGCATCGGCGTTGGAATATTCCTTCGAGAGGTCGATCGCCTCGTTGATGGAGACGACGGGCGGGATGTCCTTGCGATACAGCATCTCGAAAATCGCCAGGCGCAGGATGGCGAGGTCGATCTTGGCGATGCGGGCGAACTCCCAGTTGTGGGCGAGGCCACGGATGTGCGAGTCGATATCGTCGATGTGCCCGAGGACGCCGTGGATGAGTTCCTCGCCGAAGGCGTAGGTCTCGCGCGGCTCTTCCAGGCCCTTGAAGAACTGCTCCAGGTCGTTGGCCAGGTTCGCCGGCTGGTTAAGGCTCCACGCAAAGAGATACTGCATCGCGGCGATGCGGCTGGGCCGGCGCTGGGCAAATTGGGCTTTGCTCATCGGGAAAATGAAACGGGTTTCACCCGAAGGTCGCGAAGAGCGCGAAGGACGGAACGTGGATAGGAATAAAAGCGGACAGTCTTCATGAGTTGGTCTTCGCGAGCTTTGCGACCTTGGTGTAAAATCATTTTTTAAAGCTTCGTTTGAGCGCAGCCATCTCAAGGGCGGCATGGGCAAACTCGGCCCCGCGGCCGATCTTGCCCAGGCAGCGCGCCTCGGCCTGGGCGGAATTCTCGGCGACGATGATGCCGTTGATCACCGGGGTGCCGGCATCGAGCGCCACGCGCTGGAGGGCGTGGGTGGCGGCACCGGCGATAAACTCGAAATGCAGCGTGTCGCCGCGGATGAGCACGCCGAGCGCGATGAGCGCGTCGAATTTCCCGCTGCGCGCGAGCAATTGCACGGCGGAGGGCAGCTCGTTGGAGCCGGGCACGCGCACGACGGTGAGTTTTTTCTTCCGCACGCCCGCGGCCTGCAGATGCGCGCGCACCTGCAGCAGGAGCTCATCGACAAGCTTTTCGTTGAAACGCGCCGCCGCGATGCCGATCCGGAAAGCGGCGCCGGCGATGGCGGAGGAGGAAGGTGATGCGAGGCTCATGAGAAAAGCTGAAAAACTGAAAGGCTGAAGGACTGAAGGCGAAAACGATAGAAGCAATCCGCGATTTTCACAGGGACACCTGCTCGACAATTTCGAGGCCATAGCCGTCGAGGCCGACGACGCGACGCGCGGTGCTGGAGAGCAGGCGGATTTTGCGGAGGCCGAGGGCGGCGAGGATCTGCGCACCGGTGCCATAGTCGCGAAAGTCCGGGGGCGGAGGAGCACAGGGCGTCCCCTTGGCCGGGCCATCCTTTGGCTCAAGCCGGTCGAGAACCTCGCAGCCGCCATCGGGCCGCTCGATGTAGAGAATGACGCCGTGCTGTGCGCGGGCCACCGCCTCAAGCGAGGCGAAGAGGGAATGGTGGCTGTCCATGCCCTTGGCGCGAAAAATGTCGCTGAGGAGATTTTCGCCGTGCACCCGCACCAGCGTGGGCTCGGGGCCGAGCCGGCCCATGGCAAACGCGAGGTGATGGCGGCCATCGAGCTTGCTGCGGAAGACATGCAACGTGAACTCGCCAAATTCCGAGGGAAACGGCCGGACGCAGACGAGTTCGACCAGCCGTTCGCGCTTGGCGCGGTGCTCAATGAGCTGGGCGATCGAGATCATCTTGAGGCCGAATTTTTTCTTGAACTCAACGAGCTCGGGCGTGCGCTGGACGGTGCCGTCGTCGTTGACGAGTTCGCAGAGCACGCCGCCGGGCTGCAGGCCGGCGAGGACAGCCAGGTCCACCGCGGCCTCCGTGTGGCCGGCGCGTTCGAGCACGCCGCCGGGCCGTGACCGCAGCGGGAACACGTGGCCGGGCTGCACGAGCTGCTCGGGCTGCGCCTGCGGGTCGGCGAGGATGCGGATGGTGTGGGTGCGGTCGGAGGCGCTGATGCCGGTGGTGATCCCTTCGGCGGCATCGACGCTCACGGTAAAATCGGTGCGCTTGGATTCGCGGTTTTGCGCGACCATCGGCCCGAGGCCGAGCCGGCGGAGCTGTGGCTCGACCGTGGGCACGCAGACAATGCCGCTGCCGTAGCGGATCATCATGTTGACCTTTTCCGGCGTGGCCTTGGCGGCGGCCATGATGAGGTCGCCCTCGTTTTCGCGGCTTTCGTCGTCGGTCACGATGACGAGCCTGCCTTCGGCGATCTCCTGGATCGCGGAATCGACAGAATCAAATGGCGTGGAGGCAGCGGCGTTCATGGCGGAACGGTAAAAATCGCGCGAAGACCGCCCGCTGTCAATAAGTGGGTCCCTAGTCATTTGTTATTAGTCATTGGTAGTTAGTAGTTGGTAGTTAGTACCTGGCCGTCGTTGGAGGTTGGGCGTTGGATGTTCGATGTTGGGTGTTCAATACCAAAGGTTCCGGTTGCCAGCGGGCGGCGGCGCGTTTTTCATTTCAATTTTCGCCATGCGTTTCCGCATCCGCCATCTTACGCGCTATCGCTACGCCGGCACCGCCAGCGAGTCGTTCATGGAGGCGCGCCTCACGCCGGTGAGCGACGAGCGGCAAAAGCTCCTCACCCGCCGGCTCGCCACCTCGCCGACCTGCAGCATCCACGCCTACACCGACTACTTCGGCAATGCCGTGGAAACATTCTCCATCGTGCAGCGCCATCGGGAGCTCACGCTCGAAAGCCACACGGAAGTGGAAACCTTTTTCCTCGAGCCGCCCGCGGTCGCGCTCGATTTCAACGTATCGGACGCGCGCCAAATCCATCACGCCGGACGACTGCAGCTCTTTGAGTTTCTCCGGCCCTCACCGGCCATCCCGCTGTCCGCACCGGTGCAGGCGCTGGCCCGGCAGTTTTTCCGCCCGCGCGATGTGCTGGGCGAAAGCCTGCAGCGTTTCCTCGCCTGGCTGCATGAAAATTTCCGCTACGCGCCCGGCACGACCACCATCGACACCCCCATTGCCAGCGTGCTCAAGACCCGCGCCGGCGTCTGCCAGGATTTTGCCCAAATCATGATCGCCGTGCTGCGCTCAGCGGAGATCCCCGCGCGCTATGTCACCGGCTACATCGAGACGGAAAGCCAGCGACAGGCGACGGAAAACGGCGTGGCGCACGCGCGGCGCACGCCCCGGCTTATCGGCGCGAGCGAAAGCCACGCCTGGGCCGAGGTCTACCTGCCCGGCGGTTTCTGGCATCCGCTCGACCCGACGAACAACTGCGTGGCCGGCGAGCGGCACGTGAAGATCGGCTGCGGCCGCGACTACCACGATTGCACGCCGACGCGCGGCGTGTTCAAGGGAACCCGCACGGACAAACTCGACATTGCGGTGGCCATGCAGCGGCTGTGACGGCCCGGCCCGCGGCGAACTTTATCCACTATAATCGACCGTATAGCTCTCAACCGGGTTGTTATTGCCCGCGGCAAACAGCAAAATGGTGAGATTAAAATTCCACGGCCGGCGGATAACCCGGGGCGAAGTCAGGCACTTTTGGTCGTCACTTGGATTGAGTGCAACGAATTCAATCTTGGTCGTGGTGCTGTCATGCCAACGGACGGTCGCGAGGGCAACATCGGCCACGACGGGAGCCTTGTCCTTGTCGTAAAAGGAAATTTTTAAATTGCTGTTGTGGTCGATTTCGACGCCGAGAAAACCGCCGTTGTCGCGCGGGACAGTCACACCGGGAATCTCATGCTTTACCGCCGGTTTTTTTGTCGTATCAGATGGTTTTGGGGCAGACGTGGCCTGGGCCAGCAGCGGCCCGGTGATACTGAGCGAAGCAGCCAGGAACAGGGATTTAGCAAACAGCACGCGAAGTTTCATGCCGGTTAGCTTAGCGCAAGGCCTTCGCGCCGCAAGTGCTGTCATGCGGCTCATGAGATTTTACGCGAACTTTGCAACTTATCTTAGCACACAAGATTATCAAAATGGTTTTTACACCAAGATCGCGAAGAGCTGCTGGTGTTTCAGTTATCAAAGGCCTTGCTTCGCCAAGGCTTCGCATGGCACGGCAAAAAAAGGGCCTGCTTGGAAATTTGGTTAGAGCCGACATCGGACTCTTCGTGCCCTTTGCGACCTTGGTGTGAAAAAAAATTGATAAACCTCGGCGCGCCCGGCGGCGACAAGTGCGCAAGCCTTGTCGGTCGCGCCTTGCCTCACCTTAAGGTTGCGCGGGAGCCGGGTTGGAATCAGCCGTCACGGCGGAACTCAACCGGACATAGTCAGGGGAATTCTCATGGCCAGCGAGCCATTGCATGGCAGCGGCGCGGTCTTGGTTCAGCCAATGGGAAAAGATGTTCGTCACGGCATCGTCGTGGCCATCCGCCTGTGATAATCCCTGCGCCCAATCGATCGCGGCGGCCGGTGCACTCTGCGCCCAAACTGTCTCGATCGTCGAAAGGGCTTGATTGCGCGCGGGCGAGGCCGGCAGTGATTGCAACCAGCCCGCGGCGTCCCCGGCGGAACTTTGCGCCACGGACATCGCGACCACTTCATAAACCGCCCCATCGAGATTGGCGGCCTCTGGCCCTTGCGCCCAATTTTCAATGGCTTGCCGGGCCAGGTCGGTGTGCCCCGCCTTGGTCAGGGCTTCGACCGTGAGACGGGCCACTTCACTGGCGCTGGTTCCAGGCAGCAAGCTGGGTGGTTGTTTCAGGGCGTATTCGGCGGCCGCCAATGCGGCCTGTGGATCGTCGGCGGTCACCTGCTCAAGCACCACGTAAAGAAGCGAGGCGTTGCCCGGGATGTTATATTGGCTCGATTTTTGGAAGGCCCATTGCAAGGCCGTCACCGGGTCGGCATGAGCCCAATCGTCCAGCACCGCGAGCAAAAGCACATGGCGCTCATCGTCGGAACGGCCAATATCCCTGGCCAGGTCAAGGGCGAACTCCGGTTTGCTGGCCGCAAGATAGTCGAGCAACGCAATGATATCTTCCAGCGGCCGACCCTGCGCGAGCATGTCTTGCGCCAGCGCGAGGATTTCGTCACGCGAGGCCGTCCCGAGCATCGAAAAATCGTCGGGGCCCTGGAGCGAAGAGGTGGAACGGGACCCCGCCGACAGCAGCGGCGGGGCCTGCGCCGGGCCCGCCATGGTCGATGTCACCGGCTGCGTCGCGACCCATGCAACGGACGACGGCCTTTTTGTTTTGTGCGAAAAAAAAGCCCAGCCCACCGCCGCGACAAGAAGCAGGCTGGCGATAGTGATTAAGGTGAAGCGCAAGGCTGGAAAATGATTCACTTCTTCTTGGAACTTATCGGGGAACTCCCAAGCCCGGCCTGCGTCTTGAGCGCCTGCCAGCGGGCGAGGCGTTCGGCGATCTTCGCCTCCCAGCCGGCGGTTTTCGGCGTGTAGAGCGCGAGCGGCTTTTCGAGATAATCCTGGCCGGAGATCGCCTCGGGAAAATCATGTGAATAGCGATAACCCTTGCCGTGGCCGGCGCGCTTGCTCGCCTGCCCGCCCTTGTCGCGGAGATGAACCGGCACCGCTTGCACCGGCTGTTCCTTCAGCGCGCGGTGCGCCGCGCCCAGCGCGAGCGTGGCGGAATTGCTTTTCGGCGCCGTCGCGATGTAGAGCGTCGCGTGCGCCAGCGTCAGTTCCGCCTCGGGCAGGCCGATGAAATCGACCGCGTGGTGCGCGGCCACGGCCAGCGGCAACGCCTGCGGGTCGGCGAGGCCGACATCCTCGCTCGCGAGAATGACGAGCCGCCGCGCGATGAAGCGCGGGTCCTCGCCGCCGGCGAGCATCTTGGCCAGCCAGTACATCGCGGCGTCGGGATCGCCGCCGCGGCAGCTTTTGATGAAGGCGGAAATGGTGTCGTAATGCTCGTCCTCATCGGCGTCGTACCGGATGCGGCGCTCGCGCGCGAACGACTCGATCTCGGCCGCGGTCACGACCGCGCGCTCGGGCAGGCTGAGCACGATGACTTCGAGGGCGTTCAGCGCCCGGCGCAGGTCGCCGTCGCACAGCACGGCGAGATCGGACAAGATCTTTTCGTCGGCCGTGGCGCCGCGCGCGCCAAGGCCGCGTTCAACCTCGAGGAGCGCCTGGCGCAACACGCCGGCAATCGCCGCGGTGGACAGCGGCTCGAGGCGGAAGAGATGACTGCGCGAGAGCAGCGGCGGGTTGACGTAGAAACCGGGATTGTGCGTGGTCGCACCGATCAGGCGCACGCTGCCCTCCTCGACATCGGGCAGCAGCAGATCCTGCTGCGACTTGTTGAAACGGTGCAGTTCGTCGATGAACAGGATCGTGCCCGCCTCGGGCAAACGGCGCGCGGTGGCCAGGATGTCGCGCAACTCGGCAACATTGGACATGACGGCGTTGACGCGCACAAAGCGGGCCTTGGTCTCGCGGGCGATGACTTCGGCAAACGAAGTCTTCCCGCTGCCGGGCGGGCCATAAAAAATAATCGAGCCAAAACGGTTCGTGGCAATGAGCCGCGGCAAAAGGCTGCCCGGTTTCAACAGGTGATCCTGTCCGACGATTTCACCCAGCGCCCGCGGTCGCATCCGCGCCGCCAGCGGCTGGAAGGCGGGTTTCACCGGCGAAACCGCGGGTTCGCGCTTAAGCATCGGCGCAGGGGTTGAATCGCCGAAAAGATCGGCTTGGTTGGACGAAGGCATTCTATTGGGAACCACTCATGCACACTAATTTTCACTAATGGCTGTTGAAAAACGTAGATCAGCTAGCATGGCAGAATTTAATCATGGAGCAAGAAGCGGTTCGATGGATTGCTGTGGGGCGGGCGCCCTCACCCGCTTTTACGCGCATGCGGGGTGAGGGCACCCCGCCTACATCCGAAGGCCGTTTGGCGAGAAAACCCTGCTATTATTAGTGCCAATTAGTGTGCATTAGTGGTTTCAAATCCTATCCATCTCCAGAGCCGCTGCCTCGGACACCGCGCCCCGTTGCTGTGGCTGCTGCTGCCCTTTCTCGCCGGCATCAGCCTGGGCCGGCTGGTCGATGCGCCCCCAACCGCGGCCTGGCTGCTCGCGGGCGCGCTGGTCGCGGCGCTCTCGGCAATTTTCCTGGCCAAACGAAATCCGCTCGCGTGGGCCGCGGGCCTCGGTGCCGCCATGCTTCTCGCCGGCCTGGCGGACTATGCCCTGCAAGCACGGCGACTGCCGGGATGGGACACCCTGCCACCGCGCGAGGCACGGCTGCGCTTGCGGGTGGAGCGCGTTTTTGCCGCCGTTAATCCAAAACGGACGAGCGGCCTTGCCGTCATCGTGAGCGCGGATTCCCCGCTCGAAGAGCTGGCCGGGCAGCGCGTGTATTTCTCGCTGGCGCGGCCGGCGGGCGCACAGGCCCTGGTGCGCTCGGCGGTGGTGTCGGCCGCCGGAGTGGTGCAAGCCGTGCCGCGGCATCCGGCCCCGGACTCGTTTGACGACTATCTCGCCAGCACCGGGCTGGGTTTCAAATTCACGCGCGGCCGCCTGCTCGCCGGGGAAAAACCCGCCAGGGCGTATTACCGGTTTTGCGCGCAGGCGCAGGAAAAATTTTCGTCGATCCTGGGTGCGGGCCTTGCGGACAAGCGGCCGGAGCTGGCGGGAATCCTGCGCGCGATGATGCTCAGCCAAAAATACGAGCTGAGCCGCGGACAAAAAGAATTGTTCATGCAAAGCGGCACGATGCATTTTTTTGCGATCAGCGGCCTGCACATCGGCGTGATCGCCTCTGTCCTGCAGGCGTTGCTGGCCCTGCTGCGGCTGCCACGATGGGCGCGATTTGCCGTGGGCACGGCCCTGTTGTGGCTCTACGTGGACATCACGGGGGCGAGCCCATCGGCGGAACGCGCGTTGGCGATGGTGATTTTCATGCAGGCGGCATTCGTCCTGCGATGGCCGGGCAACCCGCTGGCGGCGCTCACGGCCTCGGCCTTCGTCGTCCTGCTGGTCCAGCCCATGCAGCTTTTCACCGCCAGCTTCCAGATGAGTTACTGCGTCGTGGCGACCTTGCTGCTGCTGGGATTGCCGCTGGGCGAGAGGCTGAGGGAAAGGTATAAACTTTTTTCCCAACGGCCAAAAGTCTCGCTGACCTGGCGGCAGCGCCTGGCCGTGGCCTCGCTCGACAAAATACTCGCGGCGCTTGGGCTGGGCGTGGCGACCGCACTGGTCGCGGCGGTGACCGGGGTCGCGTTTTTCCGTCTGTTCACACCGGGCGCGCTGGCCGCCAACCTCGTGCTGATCCCATTGGCCATGTTCGCGATTTTGGCCGGGTTCATCTCGCTGCTATGCGGACTTGCCGGGTGGCTGTCGGCCAGCGTGCTTTTCAACCACGCGGCGGCGCTCATCCTGGCGTTGATCCAGTGGCTGATCGGCGCGTTCGTGAAAGTGCCGGGAGCGTACTGGCCGGCGGAATTCAAGGCCGAGTGGTGGGCCGATGTCGCGCTGGCGGCCCTGCTGGCAGCGTGCCTGGCCGGTTACGCGGCCAAATGGCGGCACGGAACGGCTTTGGTTCCGTTTGCCCTCGTGGCGGCAGCGATGATTTTTGTCGTGAAATTCGAATAGCGAAGTCGTCTAAAAAATTCTTCGCGCTCTTTGTGATCTTGGTGTAAGAATTCTGCACATGAAAAGCTCCTACGAACTCGCGATGGAACGGCTGGCCAAAAGCGCCCCGGCGGCCAAGCCGCTCACGCCCGCGCAGAAAGCCCGGCTGGGGGAAATCGACCGCATCTACCAGGGCAAGCTGGCTGAACGGGAGATTTTCCTGAAAAAACAACTCGATGATGCGCTGGCGGCAGGCAAGGCCGACGAGTACGAGAAAATCAAAACGCAGCTCGTCCATGAACGCGCGCGCATCGAGGAGGAACGGGAAGAAGAGAAAAACCGGGTCAGGCGCGAAGGCGCCTGACCCGCATTCTTGTCATTCCGAGCCGTGCGAGGAATCTCACGCTTTCGTTGGTCATCGAACGAGATTCCTCGCACGGCTCGGAATGACAGCAACTTTATCGACACGACGTGTCGGGCCATAAAGCCCCTCCTGCAAACAAACCAGCGCGCGCTATTTTTTGTGATTTGGAGGTTTGGCGTTTGGGATTTGCGGACTTCGAATTCGTCTGAGTTCTCAGACGAATTCAAAATCCGCCATCAACACATGGTGGTCTGATGCCCGCGTGGGGATTACGGCGTGGCGCACGGGACGTAGCGGCGCGTTGTAGAAAATGTGGTCGAGCACGTGCGGCTGCCGGCGCCAGGTCACTTCCGTCTGCTGCACGGTGGAGAAACCGCCGCTGGAAAATTGCGCGAGGAGCGAAGCGGTGTTGCGCACATTGAAATCGCCGGCGAGCAGCGCGGGGCCGGTCATGGCGCGAAGATGGGCGGCGACCAGGTCGCGCTGCCCGCTGTTCTCCGCGCTGGAGGAGCCGAGCATGAAAAATGCCAGCAGGTGCGTATTGAGCAACTGCAATTCCCGGCCGGCCAGCGTGGTCTTCGCGCCAATCAAAAGCCGGTCGGTCGGCGTGGTTTTGTGGCCGTTGAAATCAAACTCAATCGGCGGCGACGGCAGGTCGGTGTGAAACGCCGCCCGCAGCGGCGTCCTGGAAAAAATCGCGAGGCCGATGCCAAAGGGCAGCTCGCGCGCATCGGGCCGCGGATAGGCAAAAAAACTGTCGTAGCCGGCCAGCGCGGCCCGGAGCCGGGTGTAATTCGGCGGCGGCATGGTCTGCACATCCCCGCGTTTGGCCTGCTCGACTTCCTGCAAGAAAATCAGGTCCGCGTCGTGGCGGCGGATTTCCGCCAGCGTGGCCTCGAGATCGATGGGGGCGTGATCAGGGTCGGCGTCATCCCACGTCTGGCCAAACTGCATGTTGAATTGCAGGACGCGAAACATGTTTATTCTGGTTCAGCCGTGCCTTCCACCACCCAGTCGCGGGCGGCGGGCACTTGCTTGAAAAACTCGCGCAGCGCGGCGCTGAGGTGCTCGGCATAACGGAAATGCGCGCCCATGCCGGTGCGGAGCTCCGCTTCGTAGATGAATTTGTCGGCGTGCGTGCTGTGCTCGAACGGCGTCTGCGCGCCGAGCAGCAACGAATAAACATAGGCCGGCGAGCCGCGGGCCAGGAGCTCGCGGGTGAGCCCGGCCTGGTCGGCCAGCAACGCGGCATGCGGTGCGCGGTCGATTTCCGGCGGCAGGTAAAATCCGGCCTGGATGAGCGGGGTGCAGCGCTGGCCGGTGCGGTGGCGGTTGAGGTCGCGCAGCTCGGCAATGGCCATGTTGTTCCAGGCAAAAGCGACGCGCATGCGTCGCGTCGCGGCACCCTGATGACCGTAGCGGTTCGCCCGGTGGCGCAGGGCCTCGGCCACCGGCTGCGTCTCAGGCAGGAACGGCGGCGTGGAGTCATCAACCTGCACCCAGACTTCGTCGGCCAGCGGAGCGGCGGACAGGCGGGACAGGCCAAGCGCGCAGCTCGACGCCAATTCCTGGTTCGCCTGCTCGGAATAAGATTTTTCAGAAAAACTATGGCGCAACAGCCGCGGGGATTGTTTCAGCAACTCCGTGCGGATGAGGCCGGCGGCGGCGCGGGCCTCGGGCTGCGGGAGCGAGTCGAGATGCTTGAGCGTCTGCGCCCACATGCGCGCGCTTTGCACCAGGCCGAGGCTGGTGCGCGTGGCAAACGGGATGAAATAGCGCGCGCGATCGAGGGCGTAGTTTTTGCGGAGACGCGCAATCACCGCGGGCTTGGCGCCAGCAGGTGCGCGCACGCGATTCGGTTCGGCCGTGGCGAGGGCATCGAGGCGCGCATACTCGGTGTGGTAGGCGGCAAAGGACCGGCTCATCACGTCGCGCCATCGCTCCGCGAGGTCGGCCGGCAAGCCGAGTTCGTCGGCTGATGGAAGGTTGGCTGCATCCATCGTGATGTAGCGCGTGCTCGATTCCTGCCCATCGGCCATTTGTGCGATCTCAAAAATTTTCCACGCCAGCCACATCGAGACATCGTCGATGGCGATGGCGAGGCCACCCGTCAGGCCGCCGATCGAGGCATGGCCATAATCAACGAACTTGAGGATGCGGTCGATGGAGGCGTCGGGATCGGCCGGGTCAACCTTGGCCAGGATGGCGGCGAGACCTTCATTGCTCCGCGAGTAGCGGGCAAGGACAGAGGCCAGGAGTTCGGGCGTGACGCGCGGCAGGTCGGCAGCAGCAGGTGGAGGGACAATGGCGAGGCCGGTAACTTTCATGCGGTAAAGGGGACTGAGGCAGGATTTTGGGGGAGAAACAATTTAGTTTTCACGAGGTCAGATAATTATAGCCTCCATCTGCAACCTGACGGCTGGAAAAATCGTCATATTCGTGCAATAACAGCTGTCAGCCCCGGCGCAAACCGCTGGAGGACAACCCATAAAACATCATGTACTTCAAGAAACTCCTATTGTTAGGCGCCATTTCAGGCGCAGCGCTCACCACGCAGGCACAGGTTCACCTATCCATCGGCATTGGTGTGCCCGGCCTCATCGTCGTACGCGAAGCTCCACCCGCGCCGAGATATGAAGATCGAGGCCCGCAGCCCGGCCCGGACTTTTTCTGGGTGGATGGTCACTGGACACGGGACCATGACCGTTGGGTGTGGATCAGAGGCCATTGGGATCGCCGTCCGCGACCCGAGGCCTACTGGGTGCCAGGCCACTGGGATCGCCGTGACGACGGCTATGTGTGGGTCGAAGGCCGCTGGGAGGACCGTCATCCTGACGAGGGTTATGCACCGCCGCCCCCGCCACCGCCAGGACCGCCCGCGCAAGTGGTCGTACAGGACGGGCCACCCGAGCCATATGCTGAAGAAATTCCCCCTCCTCCCGGCCCGGACTTTTTCTGGGCCAGAGGCCATTGGATATGGCACGATCGCTGGGTCTGGTTTCATGGTCACTACGAACACCGGCGCCATGACAGGGACTGGCACGAAGGCCGTTATGAGCACCGCCCTGAAGGGTGGGTTTGGATTGAGGGCGGCTGGCGCTGATTGACCAGCCACCACTCTGAATTTCACGCGGCCGGCGGTCATTTTCCGCCGGCCGCTTTTTTGTGCTCATACCAATTTGCGCGCAAATTGGTATTACCGCGCCAGGATCCACGCACCCAGCGCGCCGGGATAAAAGCCGAGCACCACCGAACCAATCACCAGCACCAGCAACGCCACGCCCGCCGCGAGGCCAACCGGCGTAAGCATGGCCGGCGCGGTTTTGATTTCAGGCTGTGGCGCGGACGGCGTGGTGAAGAACGCGGCCTTGATCCAGCCGAAGTAGTAGTAGATCGACATCACCACGCCGCCGATGGCGATCGCGAGCAGCCAGTAGAGGCCGGCCTTGAAGGCGGCGATGAAGATGAAGAGTTTTCCCATGAATCCCGCAAACGGCGGGATGCCGGCCAGCGAGCCGAGCCCGACGGCGAGCGCACCGGCCAGCAGCGGGTGATTCTTCGCGAGATTTACGTAGTGGTCGAGTTCCTGGTCGGCATCGTTGGCCCCGGCGACGTGTGTCATCACGGCAAACACCGCGAACGACCCGAGCAAATACGCGAGCAGGTAGAAAAGCACCGCGCCGACCGCACCGGGTTGCGCGATGGCCGCGACGACGCCAATCAGGAGATAGCCCGCGTGCGAAACACCGGACAGGCCCATGAGCCGCTTGACATTGTGTTGGGTCAACGCCGCGAGGTTGCCGAAAATAATTGTCGCTGCAGCCATGACCGAAAGCACGGGCAGCACGAGCCACTGGTAGGACACGAACACCGAGGAGAGGATAAGCAGGATGGCAAAGCCCGCGGCCTTCGAGCCCACGGCGAGAAAAGCCGTGACCGGCGTGGGCGCCCCCTGGTAAACATCGGGAATCCAGATCTGGAACGGCACCGCGCCGATCTTGAACGCGACGCCCGCGAGCACGAGCACGATGCCCGCGCCCGCCATGAAATTGTGCGGATTGAGGGCCAGGAAAATTCGGAGGTCATCAAAATTCATCGGCGACCCGCTGGCACCGGGCAGCGCCCGGTTGCCGGCCGCGCCATAGAGCAGCGCGATGCCGAAAAGCAGGATGGCCGAACTGAGTGCGCCGAGGATGAGGTATTTGAGCCCGGCCTCGAGCGAGAGCGGGTTCGTCCGGAAATAGCTCACCAGAATATAGAAGCCCACCGTGACCGTTTCGAGCGCGACAAAGAGCAGCACGAAGTGATTGGCCTGCGCGAGCAGCATCAATGCCGCGGTGATGACGAGGACGATATGGAAAAACTCCACGCGGGGCATGAGCTGTTTGGCCAGGCTCACCCGCCCCAGCACGCTGACCAGGATCGACGTCAGGAGGAAAAACATCCGCATGAACTGCCCCACTTCGGTATGCTTCAGCAGTCCGCCGAACGTGACTTGCATGTCCGGGTTGAGATACTCCGAGTGGAAATTCAGGAACAGCCCGAACGCCACGAAGAGCTGCCCGACGATGGCGACGAGCGGGATCACGCCCTGCTCTTTTTTCGGCAGCACAATTTCAAGCACCAGCAGCAGGAGCGCGAGGCCCGCGAGCATCAGCTCGGGGAAAATCGCGAACCACTGGTTCGAGGCGGCGGCTTGCTGGAGAAGTTCGTGGGTCATGACGGGAAAAGTTATCGGTTCACCGTTCACCGTTCACCGTTCTGCAAGCAATAAGGTTCGGTGCCGCGCACAGCGGGCAATTGAGAACCGCAAACTGTGAACTGTGAACTTTCACTTCTGAATCAGCGACGGGTGACGACGCATAGACGGACTGCAACGTGGCATTGATCGGCGTGGAAATTGATTTCGGCCAGAACCCGATGAAAAGCAGCAGGGCCAGCAGCAGCAGCGCGGGGAGACGCTCGCTCCAGCGCAGGTCGGTCGGCGGATGCTCGGCCGAGTACGCCGCGAATACCTCGGTGGGCGGGCCGAAGAACACGCGCGCCGCCGCCCGCAGGCCGTAGATGGCGGAAATGATCACACCGGCGACGGCCGCCGCGGTCATCCAGTGCGAGAAATTCCACAGTGCGACGAAAATGACGAGCTCGCCGGGAAAGTTGGCGAAGCCGGGCAGGCCAACGCTCGCGAAGGTCGCGGCGACGAAAAACGCGGCGAGCACCGGGGCTTTTTGCGCAAGCCCGCCCATTTCAGCGAGGTCGAAGGTCTGCGTGCGATGGTAAATGCTCGTGGAGAGCAAAAACAGCAGCGCGACCGACAGGCCGTGCGCCACCATCAGCAGCACGACGCCACCCGCGCCCAGGATTGAAAAGCAGGCGATGCCGAGAAAGGCGTAGCCCATGTGCATGACCGAGCTGTAGCCGATCATTTGTTTGAGATCGCGCTGCGCGATCGTGACAAAGCCGATGACGAATACGTTGCCGAGTGCGAGCAACGCAAGCAGGTGCGACCAATGTTGCGCGCCGCCCGGCAGCAGCGGCAGCGCGATTTGCAGCAGGCCGTAGAGGCCGAATTTTTTCAGCACGCCCGCATGCAGCATCGCGGCCGAGCTGGGCGCGGCGCCGTAGCCGAGCGGCGCCCACGTGTGGAACGGCCAGAGCGAAACCAGGATGCCGAAGCCGAAGAGCAGCAGGCCAAAAATCTTCTGCTGGGCCAGAAGGTGCATCGGCTGCTGCGCGAGAACTTCGCGCAGCGTGATGAGGTCAAACGTCCCCACGCCGCTTTTCCAGTAGAGCGCGATCAGGCCGAGCAGCGAAATGAGCGCACCGGCCGTGAGGTAAATCGTCATCTTCATCGCCGCATAGCCGCGGTCGCGTCCGCCCCACACGCCGACCATGATGAACGTCGGGATGAGCGCGAGTTCGTGGAAAAAGTAGAAGAAGAAAACATCCACGCTCGCGAACACGCCCATCAACCCGGCCTGCATGATGAGCAGCAGCATGAGATAAATCCGCAGCCGCGACGCCCCCGATTGGATGGCGTAGAGCCCGGCCGCCAGGCCGACCACGCCCGCGAGCACAAAAAGCGGCAGCGAAATGCCGTTGAGCCCGAGCGTGAGGTTGATGCCGACTGATTTCAGCCCGACGTCGTGGGTCGTGAGAAACGCGTAGCCGTGCTGTTGCGGTGCACAGCCATACTGGCACCACAGCCACAGCGCGATGAGCGCAGGCACGCCGAAGCCCACGTAGGCCAGCAGGATCGCCCAGCGCTTGGGCAGGTCGAGCGCGATGGCGAGGGCTACCGCCAATGGGGCCACAATGGCTAGAATCAGGGGATTGGTAAGAAAGGAAAACATCAGTGTAAAGAATCGACCACGGATTTCACGAATAAGCACGGATCACCAAATCTTTTATTTTGTATTTTATCTGCGTTCATCTGCGTTAATCCGCGGTTAAAAAATCTGCGGTTAAAATTTCCACCCGGCGGCATAGCCCCAGAGGAGGACGACACCGATCAGGAACCAGTAAACATAAGCGCTCAGCCGACCCGTGTGCAGCGCACGCGCGCCCAGGCCGACGAGACCGACCACACCCGCGAGGCCACGGATGATGATGCCGGCGAGAAAAACCTGCTCGAGCAGATTGAGGAACATCGCGAAGCGCTGCTGGATCTTCGCGACGTAGTAGTTGTAAGCCTCGTCGATGAAGAGCTTCGAGGCGAGCAGCGCGAAAAGACCGGGTGATTTCTGCGCGAGCGTGTCGGTCGCCGCCGGCTGATAAAACGCAAACGCCCCACCCGCGCCAACAATGAGAATGCCAAGGCTGACGATCAGGATCGTCGAACCCTCGGCGTGCGGCACAAGTTTCAGCACGCCATCAAACGCATGGCCGTAAATTGCCGTGTAACCGCCGATGACAGAAAACACCGCGAGCACAATGAGCGGTAACGCCATCGACGGGCCGACTTCGTGGGCGTGTTCGGCCGACTCGCTGCGAGGCTCACCGAGGAACACCAGTTTCCACAGCCGTGTCATGTAGAATGCCGTGAGAACCGCGGTAAATGCCAGGATGGCAAACACGAGATGATTTTTCTGAAGCGCGAGATTAAGAATCGCATCTTTTGAGAAAAACCCGGCAGTGATGAACGGAAGCCCCGAAATCGCCGCCACGCCGATTGTGAAGGTGATAAACGTCAACGGGAGCTTTTTACGCAGCCCGCCCATTTTAAAAATATCCTGCTCGTGATGGCAGGCATAAATGACCGCGCCGGAACCGAGAAACAGCAGCGCCTTGAAAAAGGCATGCGTCATCAAGTGAAACATCGCCGCCCCAACACCGGCTGGAATTGATACTGCGTCAGGATGCATGACGATACTTCCCAATCCAAACGCCGCGACCATGTAGCCAAGCTGCGAGAGCGTGGAATAAGCCAAAACTTTTTTGATGTCGCTCTGGGCCACGGCACAAAATGCTGCGTAAACAGCGGTGATGACACCGATCCACATCACAACATTGAGCGCGTCCGGTACGCCGGCGAAAAGCGGCTCGATGCGGCAGAGCATGTAAATGCCGGCGGCGACCATCGTCGCGGCATGGATGAGCGCGGAGACCGGCGTCGGTCCTTCCATCGCGTCCGGCAGCCAGACGTGCAGCGGCATCTGCGCCGACTTGCCGACCGCGCCGCAGAACAGCAGCAGCGGAATCGCGCGGCTGAAAACGTGATGATGTGCCAGATCGGTCAAATTGACCGTGCCGTTCAGCCAATAGCACATGATGATGCCGAGGAGAAAACCGAAGTCGCCGACGCGATTGACGATGAAGGCTTTTTTCGCGGCGTCGGAGGCCGACGTCTTTTCGTGCCAGTGGTTGATGAGCAGGTAGGAGCTGAAGCCGACCAGCTCCCAGAAAATGAACATCATGAAAAGATTGTCGGCCAGGACGATGCCGAGCATCGAAAACATGAAAACCGACAGGCCGCCGAAATAGCGCGCCCGCGCCTTGTCGTCGTGCATGTAGCCGAGCGAGAAGACGTGCACACACAGGCCGACCAGCGCGACGATGGCGAGCATGAGCGCCGCGAGGTCGTCGAATTTGAAGCCGAGCGAAATCGCAAAGTCGCCGAAGCGCAGCCACTCCATGGAGGCGTTGAACCGCAGTCCGCGAAAAACCAGGTGGCCGGCAATGAGCGCGATGCCAGTGGCGGTGGCGACGGAAACCCACGATGCCAGCGTGCCCTGTCGGCGCAGGAAGAGCGCGATGAACGCAGCCGAGGCGAGCGGCAGAAGCAGGAGAATCGTGGCGAGCTGGATCGGCATCATCAGAAATACATTTTAACAACCGCGAATGAACGCGAATGAACGCGAATACGGCAGGCTTGGTGGAGGGAATTCATTCGCGTGTATTGGCGTCCATTCGCGGTTAAAAAAGGTTTTTGGTTGTTTAGTTCTTCAACGCATTAAGTTCATCCACCTGCACGGTCTGGCGGCGGCGGAAGAGCGCGACGATGATGGCGAGGCCGACGGCGACCTCGGCCGCGGCGACGGTGAGGATGAAAAAGACGAAGACGTTGCCGTCCATCGTCCCGTTGAAGCTCGAGAAGGCGACGAAGGCCAGGGTCGAGGCCACGAGCATCAGCTCGAGGCACATATAGATGACGAGGGTGTTCTTGCGCAGGAGCACGCCGAAGAACCCGATCGCAAAAAGCACCGCGCTGAGGAAAATAAAGGCGTTGATGCCGATGGTCATTTCACGTCCTCCAGGCCTTCGAATTTTTTGCAGAGCACGATGACGCCGAGCATGGCGATGAGCAGCAGGAAGCCCATGATCTGCACCGGCAGCAGGTACGTTGTGAAGAGAAGCTCGGCGTAGCTTTTCAAAACCGAGCCGGTGGGCGACGCCACCGCCGCCGCCTGCGCCGGCCACTCGCCGCGGTTGACCAGCATCAGGACGCCGCTGAGCAGCAGCGCGAAACCCGCCGTGCTGGCGAAAATCGCCAGGGGCTTGAACGGACGATTATGCCCGCCCTGCGTGTCGAGCAGCATGACGATGAAGAGAAACAGCGCGACGACCGCGCCCGCGTAAACCAGCACCAGCAGCACGGCCAGCAGGTAGGCGTCGAGCAGCGTGAAAAGCGCGGCCACGCCAAACAGGCAAAGCAGCAGGCAGATCGCGGCATTGACGGTGTTGCGATTCAACACGACACCAAACGCGCACACGATGGTGAAAGCGGCGAAGAGGTAGAAGAAAAGGTCAGGCATGATTTCTAGTTCAAATTCAGATTTCTGAGGTAGGGCGGGTTATCCTTAACCCGCCGCAAGGCGCCGCTGACGCGGAGACGACTGCCGACGGCGCGTTAAGGATAACGCGCCCTACCTGCCTGCCAAGGGTGGAGCGCGTTGACCTCAACGCGCTCGAAGCGTCTTGGGGACAAGCCCCTCGGCAAGCTCGGGGCCCTGAGCTTGTCGAATGGGCCGCTCCACCTCGATCCGTAAGTAATTTCATTGGAGTCATCGTATTTCAATGATGCCCGTGGGCGGCTTCCTCGGCGGCGGCCTTTTTCTTGTCCCACTTGAAATGACGGTCCGGCAGCGTGCCGCCGAGTTCGTAGAGCCGGTCCTTGTGGTTGACCATTTCCTCGCGGCTGGTGCCGCACATCGAATACTGGTTTTGCAGGAAGATCGCCTCCTCGGGGCAGACTTCCTCGCACAGGCCGCAGTAGATGCAGCGGAGCATGTCGATGTCGAAGGCCTGCGGGCCTTTTTCCACGTTGGCATGCTCGCTGTCCGCAGGCAATTCGCCGGGCGTGATACGGATGGCCTTGGGCGGGCAGACGAATTCACAGAGCTGGCAGGAAACGCATTTCTCGCGGCCGTTCGGATCCTTCACCAGCGTCGGCACGCCGCGATAATGGGGCGGGATGGCCGGACGCTGCTCGGGATACTCCATCGTCACATTCGGCGCGAAGAGATGCTTGAGCGTGATCTTCAGGCCACCGAAAATCTGCGGCAGGTAGGTGCGCTCGGCGAAGGAGAGCGGTTTGCGTTGGACTTGGATTACGGCCATGGGGAAAAGGAGTGATGCCCAATTAGAGTTCGGATTCTTTAGGTAGGGCGCGACCGCCGGGCGCGCCGGGAAAACGGACGGCCCGGCGGTCCGTCCCTACCCGCGCTGCCGCGCGAAACGATTCGTAAGTGGCATTAGAATTCATTTTTGGATAATCGCGATGGCGATGGCGTAGAAGATGAGGTTGGCGATGGCGAGCGGCAGGAGTTTCTGCCAGCCGATCTTCATCACCTGGTCGTAGCGGAAACGCGGGAGCGTCCAGCGCACCCACATGAAAAGAAAAATGAAGGCGATGACCTTGCCGAGGAAGATGGCGATGGCGATGAGCCCGCCCAGCCACGCCGGCAGGCCGGCGATGAGCGGTGCGAGCGGCACGCCCGGCAGCGGATTCCAGCCGCCGAGGAACAGCAGCACAAACACGCCCGAGCCCACGATCATGTGCGCATACTCGGCCACAAAAAAGAGCGACCACTTGAACTCGCCATATTCGGTGTGAAAACCGCCCACGAGGTCGGCTTCCGACTCGGGCATGTCGAACGGCTGGCGGTTCGTCTCGGCGAAGAGCGACACGAGGAAAATGAACGCCGAGAGCGGCATCAAGATGGCGTACCAGACGCTATGCCAGTGAAACCCATGGCCGCTCTGCAGCTGCACGACGTCGAAGAGGCTGAGCGTGCCGTTGCCGCCGGGCTGGTTCGCCCACAGGAAAACCGGCAGCACCGAAAGCGTCATCGACAGCTCATAGGAGATGAGCTGCGCCGAGGCGCGCACGCTGCCGAGGAACGGGTATTTCGAATTCGAGGCCCAGCCCGCGAGGATGATCGCGTAAACGCCAAGCGAACTCACCGCGAAGACCGCGAGGATGCCGACATCGAGATTGGCCAGCACGAGCGGCTGCAGCGTGTGCGTCGACGGACTCCAATACACGCCGAACGGCACGAAGACGATCGTCGTAAGCGCTGGGATGAGCGCGATGACCGGCGCGAGCTGGTAATAAAAACGGTTCACGTGCGCCGGGACGACGTTCTCCTTGAACACGAATTTGCCGCCGTCGGCCATGAGGTGGAACACGCCGAGCCGCTGGAGAAACCTGCCGAGAAACGGAATCCATGCGACCCACGGCACGATGGCGCGGTTCGGGCCGGGCCGGCCCTGGATCCAGGCCGAAACCTTGCGTTCGGCCATCGAACACGCGCCGGCGAATGGGATCAGCATGGCGATGGCCGCGATTCCCTTGATCGCAGTCTGGAGCCAGATCGGAAGATTGAAGAAGAAATCCATTGGAGTTGAAACCACTAATGCACACTAAGTCTCACTAATAATAAGAGATTGGGTTAGATTGTTTTGGATCGGATTAGTGATCATTAGTGAAAATTAGTGGTTAAACTGCCTTAAAATGCAGCGTATCGCCTTCGGCAAATGGCAGGCCGGCCCAGGGCGTGCGGTCGAGCAGCAGGCCGGTCGCAGGCAGGCTGGCCAACGTGATCGCCGGGAATTGCGGGATTTCTTTGCTGAGTGTCGTCCATAGCGCATCGACCTCACCGGTGAGCGTTCCGCCGCTGACCGCGGCGAGGAACTTGGCGAGCAGGACGAGATCGTCGGTGGCACCGGCCGCGCCGGGCACGGCCTTGGAAAATTTCTGGAGGCGGAACTGCTGGTTGATGAACGTGCCGCTCTTTTCAAAAACCGTGAGCGTGGGCAGCACAACCGCGGCGGCAGCGCTGGTGCCGTCGGCCTGGGTGCCGAGATAAATAACGGAAGCCTTCTTGAGCTGGGCGGCGGTGAGGCCGGCGACGGCAAGGTCTTCGCCCACGCTGAGCACCGTCTTGATTTCGCCGGAGTCGATCTTCGCGGCGAGCGCGGTGAGCTGGGCCGTCGGAAGTTCCTTGATCAGTCCGGTGACGAGCGCGCCGCGCACGTTCGGGTTGCGGTCGGCGGAGACGAGAATCCCGTCGCCCTTCCCCACCCGGCTGACAAGCCACGTCGGCGCATGCAGCGCATCGGCGATTTTCCTGGTGAGAAATTGTTCCTCGACCGAGCTGCGGCCCGAACCGACGACGGCCACCCCGCCGGCTTTGAGCAACTGCACGGCCTTGGCCAGGGCGGCTTCGAGCGGCGCCGAGCCACCCTCGATCTTGGTCTCGGTGAGACGTCCGGCGGCGCGGACTTGCTTGTAGAGTTCGCGGCCGCTGTCGGGCATCCACACGTCGTTGACCTCGTCGTTCTGGCGCGGGGTGATGCGATAGATGACGCCCTCGCGCGACCAGACGACGGTGTTGCAGCCCGTGGACGATTCCGGGTCGATGCTCTCGGTCTGCTTGAGGAACCAGACGCGCATCTTGAAACGGAAATCCGTCGAGGTGAGCGCGCCGACCGGGCAGATATCGACCGTGTTGAGCGAATAGTTGTTCTCGAGTTTCTTGCCGGGATAGCAGGTGAGCGTCGAATAGCTGCCGCGGTCGATGAAGCCGAGCACGTCGTCCTTCGCGATTTCCTGCGAGAAACGGACACAGCGCGAGCAAAGGATGCAGCGTTCGTCGTCAAGCGTGACGCGCGGGCCGAGTTGGGTGCGCTTGGGTTTGACGTTCTTGTTTTCGATGAAGCGCGAATAGCCGCGGCCGTAGCCCGTGGCGTGCTCCTGGAGCGAGCATTCGCCGGCCTGGTCGCAGATCGGGCAGTCGAGCGGATGGTTGATGAGGAGAAACTCCATCACGCCTTCGCGGCATTCCTTCACCAGCGGCGTGGTCGTGCGGATGTGCAGGCCGGGCGAGGCGTTCGTCGCGCAACCGATGGTGGGGCGCGGCATCCAGTTGATCTTCTGCTTGCCTGTGGCCGCATCCATGATCGGCGTCTTCGTCGCCGGATCGACGGCGGGCAGGCCCATCTCGACGAGGCACATGCGGCAGTTGCCGACGATGGTGAGCTTCTGGTGATAGCAATAGTGCGGCACCTCGATGCCGAGCTGGCGCGCGGCTTCGATCACGTTGGTGCCCTTGGGCACGGCGATCTCGCGCCCGTCGATGTTGACGGTGATGAGGTCGGGTTTGGTCGGAGCGATCATCTGGAAAGTTTTTTGGAAACCACTAATTGGCACTAATTTTTGCTAATGCGAAAGGATGCTTGGTCATTGGGATTGTAGGTCGGGCTTTACGCCCGACACGTCGGGGATAAACCCCGACCTACACGTGAGAAATTAGCGTTCATTAGCGAAGATTAGCGGTTGAAAAGTTAAACCAGCTCGATGGCTGCGTCGGCTTTGGCTTTCTTGGTTTCGGCGTAGGCCTTGAATTCATCGCCGAACTTCAGGACGAAGCTTTGCGTCGGCCACGCACAGGCTTCGCCGAAGGCGCAGATCGTGCGGCCGGCGATCTGGTCGGCCACGTTTTTGAGCAAAGCCCCGTCCTCGGGCCGCGCGTCGCCGTTCACCATGCGGCCGGTGATTTTCTTCATCCACAACGAGCCTTCGCGGCAGGGCGTGCACTGGCCGCAGCTTTCGTGGGCGTAGAACGCGTTGATGTTGCCGAGCGCCTCGACCATGCTGACGGAGTCGTCCATCACGATGACGCCGCCGGAGCCGCCCATCGTGCCGACCGCCGCGAGCGTGTCGAAATCCATCGGGATGTCATCGAACGCGAGCGTGCGCGTGGAACCGTCCTTGTTTTTCAACGTGAAGACTTCACCAACCTTGAGGATTTTCGCCGACGAACCGCCGGGGATGACGGCCTTGAACTGGCGGCCGGGCAGAGGTCCGCCGCACACTTCGTTGAGGAGCTGGCCCAGCGTGACCTTGCCGACCTCGAACTCGTAATAGCCGGGGCGCTGCACGTGGCCGCTCACGCAGAGGATGCGCGTGCCGGTGTTGTTGGGCGTGCCGATCTTCGCGTAGGCGT
>Ga0210398_10000489_pt1 | contig 45098 bp, 46 predicted proteins | sample IncBWC4OmetaG_FD_161047 | JGI IMG/M metagenome (GOLD analysis project Ga0210398, IMG submission 161047) | Forest soil microbial communities from Barre Woods Harvard Forest LTER site, Petersham, Massachusetts, United States - Inc-BW-C-4-O | ecosystem: Environmental > Terrestrial > Soil >...
CTCGAAGTGGCGCACCCCGGCGCGTAATAGCTCTCCCCGTTCGTGACTGGATAGCCCAGCTCCGAAGACAGCACTCCAGCCCAATATGATCCGTTTACTGCACCACTGAGTGCGCTGGATACATCGTTCAGGTTTCCCGTGAGGTCGGCAGCGGAATAAACCGGCACATTGGCAACCTGCCCTTGAATCTGCCGTGTCCCCTGATAATCGACAAAGAAAAAAATCTTATTGCGCACAATTGGGCCACCGATGGTGCCTCCGAACTGGTTCTGCTTGAACGCTTCGCGAATCGTGCTGAAATAATTGCGCGCGTCCAGATCGTCGTTGCGCAAAAATTCGAACAGCTCTGCGTGAATGTCGTTCGTGCCCGACTTGGTGATCGCATTCACCTGTCCGCCGCTGTAATTGCCATACTCAGCATCGAAGTTGTTGGTGATGATGCGAAACTCCTCGATGGAATCGAGGTTGGGGACGATAGCGGTGGTCTGGGTTACCCCTTCGTTGACGTTGCCGCCGTTCACCATGAAGCCGTTCGCAGTTTCGCGTTGCCCGCTGACGGAAAGACTGCCGGCGTTTAACGAGCCGGAAGGTGAAATCGGTTCGTATTCTCCAGAGGTTTCCGGCGCTACTCCAGGCTGCAACGCCAGCAAGTCGGTGTAGCTGCGGCCATTGAGGGGCAGCGATTCCATCTTGGAGCTGCCGATCACTTCCCCCATCTGCGTATTTGTGGTTTCGACCCGAACGGCACTACTCGAGACGGTTATGTGCTCAACGATGGCGCCAACCTCGAGGCGCATATCTACTCGGACCGCGCTATTCGCATCGATGATGATGCCCGGTTCCCGGGCTTCCTTGAAGCCGACCTTGCGCACTCCTATCGAGTAAGTGCCCACCGGCAGCGCCAGAAACGAAAAGAAGCCCTTCGGATCGCTGACAACCTCATGTCGAACCCCGGTTTGGCTGTCGACAGCTGTGACCGAGGCGCCGGGTAGGACCGCTCCCGCCGGGTCGCTGATCGTTCCAGAAATCGCACCGGTGACGCTGGCGACTGAGGTCGTCGCGACCAACAAAAAGAGAAGTGAGAAAGCTCGATTTGCTGGATTCAAGGATTTTCTCCGCCGCGGGGCTGTTAGTAAACGCGTTTACTGAACCCGTTTACATCCACTCCCCCCACCTTGTCAAGTTTTTTCTCCAAGCCAGGGTGATTGAATCCTTGGAAGCGGAACCCACAGAGGCGGTTCTCCGCAGCACCGCGTCACGCAGCCGAAGTCGACGCGCGGACCACAAGTAATGGTTCCACTTTCCGGTGCGTTCGCTGGGACTTCGTCCCATCCCCCGGCGCGCTCTGGATTCCTCGCAGAAAAATGGATGCCCCGAGACTTCCCAGTTCCTCCATCGATTGCCGCACGGTGGTTAGCGGAGGATTGTAAAACGCGGCTGCGGCAACGTCATCGAAACCGACTACGGAGCATCGTTCCGGGACTTTCATTTCGGCCTGCGTCAGCGCTCTAACCGCGCCGAATGCGGTCATGTCATCGAAGGCCATTACTGCCGTGAATCGCGCCCCACTCCGAAGCAGTTTCGTCATGGCTCCAAACCCGGCTTCGGAGCTGGAAGCTGTGTCTTTCAGTTCGACAATCAACTTGGGATCCAGGGCAAGAGCCCGCTCCTTAGCGAACTCACTGATTCCCGCCCAGCGATGCGCGCTGTCGACCACTCGCTTCGGACCCCGGATGAACGCAATGCGTCGATGCCCGAGCTCGTAAAGATGCGCAATCGCGAGTCGCGCGCCGGCCTTGTTATCCACCGAGACCGAGCTGATTCCATCATGGCTGGACTCCCGTCCTATGACCACCACTGGGATCCGATTTTTCGCGAAGGTGCGCAGCATTTCCGTCTGCAACTGCAGAGAGTTCGCAACTGCGATCACGCCCTCAATGCGCCGTTCGAACAAAATGGCCACATATTTGCGAAATCGCGCGCGGCTATTCTGAACGTCAATCAGTACGGGCAGGTAACTGGAGCCATATAGCGACTTGTCAATGCCGAGGAGAACTTGGGCACAGTACGGGTCACTCACATCCGGCACCAGCACGGCCACAGCGCCGCTGCGGCTGCTTCGCAGAGAACGGGCAAACTGATTCGGATAATAATCCAGCTTGCGAGCCCACTTGCGAATCTGATCTTTAGTTTTTTCAGGAATGTGCTGACCGGCGGGAGAATTGTTCAGGACCAGGGAAATCGTGGTGGGCGAGAAACCGCTGGCCTTCGCAAAATCCCGAATGGTGATCATTGTCCTCGGCCGGGCCTCGCAGGACACGCACTCCTGCGCTGATTGAGTCTAATCAACACACCGGACTAATGCCAAATGCGATCGCTGGCTCCAGCCGTCCGTTCTCTCCCGTCGGACTTATGGGGAATTAACGCTCCATTGCTGTGCAAAGAAATACACAGGTAGTGGTAGCCGAAAGGAAGGTGGTACGGCAGAACAGCGGAGCGGAATCGAGGTCGACTACACAAGCTCGAAACCAGGAAGTCGGAGTGCCTTTTGGTCAAACGTCAGCGTGCGAGTACATCCTGCCCGCGCTCCGAGCTCTGCGATCAGCGCGTCCGCGAACGATCCGCGCCCCTGTCTTAGTGCAACCACGGCGGTGAAGACTTCTTGCTCGTTTTCTATCGCCAGAACCTCAACCTGCAGCAGGCGTTCGACAGCGGTTGCGATTTCCTGAGCTGTCAGGCCATAAGCGCGATCGAGTACCCATACGGTTTCGACCATTGCTACGACGCTGACAAAACCCAGTATCTTCGGTGTCAAACGACGTTCAAGAATCTCCGTGGCCTTGGCTGACTGCACCGGGTCGTCCTGGGTGAGATAGCGTATCAGAACGTTGGTATCGAGCCCGATCATCGGTGTCGTCGCCGAGGATTTCGACGCGCGGCACCTTCAGCGGCCGCTATGGTCATTCCCTCCGTTGTCACAGGCCGTGGGCTTCGGGATTTGACGATACCACGTACCGCCGACGCTGAGATTTTCGGCAACAACACCACACTCCCGTCGGGATGCACAAAGAACTTAACCCGATCGCCCGGCTGCAGCCCAAGATGTTCACGGATAGATTTTGGGATTGTGGCTTGCCCCTTGACCGTGATCGCAGATTCCATGCTCCCTCCCATTACTTATTATAGAATGTAATACCACAGCTGTTGTCTGCAGGTCAAGCCATGCACACTATTGTTCAACAGGCATTCACAACTTTGCGCCTTTGTGTTCTTTTGTTCGCCGGACGGGCGAAAAGGAAGCGCAAGCTTGTGCTATAGAGAATTTCACCAACTACGAGCAGGAGAATCCCGAGAACCCCCACAGCGCTCATTTTCTGCCTAGAATAGCCTCTGACCTGCTTCCCGATCCGCCGCTGGCCCGTCCATAAGTCCAGCCATGAACGATTTCAGATTTGCCCTCCGCCAGGTCCAGAAGTCTCCTGGATTCGCCACGACAATCATTGTCACCATCTCATTGGGCATCGGCGCGAATACCGCTATCTTCACCCTCGTGCACGCGATCTTGTTACGTTCTCTACCCGTGGCGAATCCCGCGACCCTCTATCGCGTCGGCGACCTCGACGATTGTTGCGTCAACGGCGGCTTCATCAATGACAACGGTGACTTTGATCTCTTCTCTTACGATCTCTACCGCGAAATCCAGAACAACACTCCCGAATTCGAGCAGCTCGCCGCCTTCCAGTCCGGCCAGAACATAATGAACGTGCGCGTCGGCACCAACCTGGCTAAGTCTGAGCGCACTGAATATGTTTCCGGGAATTACTTCTTCACCTTCGGCGTCGGCGCCTACACCGGTCGCATGCTTCAGTCCTCCGATGACGTCCCAGGAGCTGCACCAGTCGCCGTTCTCAGCTACGCAGCGTGGCAATCGGTCCACGCCGCCGACCCCAACGTAGTCGGCTCAACGTTTTTCATCCAAAGCCATCCTGTAACCATCGTCGGCGTCGCTCCACCCGGATTTTTCGGCGATCGCATCAACGACAGTCCTCCCGCCTTCTGGATTCCACTGAACGCCGAGCCCGTGCTTGAGGGCGAGACCACTAATCTGAGGGTGGCCGAATCAAACTGGCTCTATGTTCTTGGTCGCGTGAAACCGGGATTTGCTCCCAAAGCGCTTGAGGCCAAGATCTCCAACACGCTTCGCCAATGGCTCGCAACCCAGCCCGCCTACACGCTCAACGGCAACGACAAGGAAATTCCCAAGCAGCACGTCGTCCTCACTGCCGGAGGAGGCGGCATTCAGAACCTTCAACAGGAGACCGGAGATGGCCTTCGGCTGCTCACCTGGATTTCCGCGCTGGTCCTGCTTGTGGCCTGCGCGAATATCGCCAATCTTCTGTTGGCCCGCGGCGCCGCTCGCCGCGCCGAGATTTCCATTCGCACAGCACTGGGCGCTTCCCACACTGCCCTGATCGGCCAGTCGCTCGCCGAAAGCGTTTTCCTAGCGGTGGCCGGCGGCATCATCGGTATCGGCATCGCATATCTCGGCGCTCGAATGATTCTCAGCCTCGCCTTCCCCGAAGCGACTCAAATGCCGATACAAGCCAGGCCGTCGCTGGTAATCCTTGGCTTTGCCTTTCTGCTGTCTCTTAGCACGGGAGCCCTCTTCGGGATCGTGCCTGCTTGGATCTCCTCGCACGCCGATCCCGCCGAAGCCTTGCGCGGATTAAACCGCTCCACTGGCGACCGCTCTCTGCTTCCCCAAAAGGCGCTGATCGTTCTTCAAGGCGGGCTCTCGCTGGTTCTGCTCGTCGGGGCTGGCCTGATGACACAAACGCTGCGCAACCTCGAACACCAGAACTTCGGCATCACCACCGCCAACCGCTATGTCATCCACATCGACGCCATGGGCGCCGGATACAAGCTCGACACGATTGGCGCTGTCAATCAGCGGATCGAGGACGAATTCAAGGCTTTGCCCGGCGTCAAGAGCGCGGGCCTAGCACTCTACAGCACACTCGAAGGCAACAACTGGGGCGAATCGATTTTTGTGGAAGGCCGTCCGGCGCCCGGGCCCGAGGAGAATCACAACTCATCCTGGGATCGCGTCAGCCCGCAATTCTTCCAAACCATCGGCCAGCCGATCATCCGCGGCCGTGGTTTCATCGATCAGGACACGGCTACGTCGCAGATGGTCGCTGTCGTCAATCAAGCCTTCGTGAAGAAGTTCTTCCCCAAGGAAGACCCGGTGGGACGTCACTTCGGAGTCTTCGATCAGAAATACGCCAGCAACTTTGAAATTGTCGGCATCGTTGCCGACGCCAAATACAACAATCCACGCGACCCGTACCGCCCAATGTATTTCCGCCCGATGACACAGTTCAATCGCAACGTAACTGGGCGCAATTTTTTCATGGCTGAGAGCCGGTCTCTCTATCCCAACTCGATCACTGTACAGTACGGCGGCGACGCAGCATCTCTGGAATCGATGGCCCGGCGCACCCTCGCCAACATCAATCCCGACCTTACCGTGGTCAGCTTCAAATCGCTCGACTATCAGGTCGCCGACAACTTCAACGGGGAACGCCTGATCTCCCGCTTGACCGGCCTTTTCGGCTTGCTCGCACTGGCCTTGGCCTCCGTTGGCCTCTATGGAATCACCGCGTATTCAGTAGCCCGCCGCACCAACGAGATTGGCGTGCGCATGGCCTTGGGGGCCAATCGTAGCAATGTAATAACGATGGTGATGCGCCAAGCTCTTGTGTTGGTCGCGATCGGACTAGTCATCGGTATTCCGATAACCCTCGTTGGCGGACGCCTGATGCGCACCCAACTCTACGGCGTGAAGGCCTATGATCCCGTAACACTGATGCTGGCAGTCGTGGTGCTCTCGGCCTTCGCCGCCCTGGCTGGCTTCATCCCAGCTCGCCACGCCGCTAGCATCGAACCGATGCACGCCCTAAGAATCGAGTAGAGGATTGCGATTCGCACCTTGGCCCCGCACACGTCATAAGAGAGGCAAAACCCTGCTGTTCTTTTCCGGGACCCTGCGTAAGTTTTGTAACCAGCGATAGCGCTCAGCATGCAGGTCAGGCCGCGTCCTCCGCTAGGAATTTGGCCAACGAACGGATCGACTTCAGCTTGTCCTCCTGCAAACCGCGCAGCTCTTCCTCGCTGATTCGACCCTCGTACAAGAGTCTCCCAAACACGTGCCTCAGTTGCGAATACCGATAGTCATACTTGCGGTTGATCTCTTCACGGCGTTCGGTCAGGTAATGTTCCAACTCCCAGACGTCCGCAGGTTCCGTGATCTGGTTCGCCATCTCTTTTGTTTTGTGCATGACATCCTGAAGTTCCCGCTTCAGAGCAGCGTCGAAAGCTGTGCGCGCGATGGCTTTTTCCGATTTCGACCAGGTCGGCTCGTTCTGGTAAGGATACGTGTTTGGGGTCGCAGATGGGCTGCTCATGTTCCGATTCTCCGTGGCTGCATTCTATGCCTTCGCGAAACCCTTTTTCTACCGACGTAGACCCTTCCACGACGGCGGACTCAAGGTTCGACTCCTGCCGCCGCACTTCCACCCTCAGCTTGAAACGATCGTTTACCGGATTTCCGAGGTTCTGCTTGCAGCCGAGATACCGCTCGGTCATCTGTACCAATGCAGGCTCCAGCAAGAACTGAATCTGCTCCAGTTGACCACCACTGTCATGACACAACTTCGCGCATGTTCGGCAAGTCGTGAGGCGCGATGTGCTCCAGACCCACCCTCTCACAACAGGTCCGAACCACATACCAGACCACATTCTGGGAGATATCCTTCCCCAAATCTTCCCCGTCCTGGCGACTGCACGGAATATCCTTCCCTCCCTGACACCGGTCGCTCCGGTCCACTGTTTCGCGGCTACACTGGTTCGCTGCTTCGCTACGGCCTGTCGAGTTGCTCGCCCCCCCGTACGGATCTGACCACGAATCTCCCTCAGCCAACGGGGACTTTTACTCCCGAGCTTCCGGCGAGTCGGTCGCCCTTCTCGCCGTCGGGTATAACTACGGTGGCAACTGAGCGCTTTCACCGATGGGACTTTCACCCACTGGAAAGTCAGCTAGCCTCGCTGCACAGGCTCTTTCATCCTCTACTTCATGTTGGTTTATCCCGGTGCACTAACATCGCGATTGCACTCACCATCCCGGTCAGTGAGTGACACCTGATAGCGTCAACCATCTGGAAATTACCCAGGGTTCGGCGGACGCTCCGGAACATGAGCCATCCTGTCTATCGCGATAAGGAGAAGATTTGCATGCGCCGAGGCACGCTTCTTGTGCTTTGGGACCTTTTGGAGAGAACCCTCACGAACCCAGAAGCACACAGGAAATAACGCCGGGGAACTACCAGATTCTGTTTGCAGTCGATGAGGCAGAACGACGTGCCCTGAGTTTGCTGGTAGGTGCGATTCAGCAGGAGTGCTCGATCTTGGACGAGGGCTGACCGCGCGGCATCTTCAGAACACAGGCTCTCCATTCACCAGCATTTTTTTCAAGCTAAACTCCTGGACTATTCGCTGATGCCCGATTCGTTCGATTTTGGGGTGAATAAATTCCACGCCGAGTTTTTCGTCCGGACTGACCTTTTTCGGACGCGGAAAGACGAACTGAAAGGTATCATCCTTAAAGGTGTAGTCGATTAAGCTCAGCCTCTCTTTGCCGGCATTCAGAAAGACCGACATACTGAGCGTCGGGAGGCTCTTCTGCTCCCAGTAGGTACGCAACTGACTCTCATAGTCTTGGACGTTGGTCTTAAAGGTCACAGAAACCACAACGCGGTCGGCGAATTTGACAGCCAGAAACTTGGCCGCATTGGCGTCAAAGGCTGTTTTCTGCTCTGCGCTCATCGCATCGTAACGCGAGTTTAGTTCGGAGGAGCGCACGACTGCTTCTCGAATCGGCTCTGCCGACCGAAACTGCAAATTGTAACTGATGGTTGGGCTGGTCTCCATTTCGCCGCGGGAGCCGGGGGTACCCGCTTGCCCGCGCGTTGGTGGATTAACCCCTGTACTCGATGCGTTGCTGCCGGTTAAGACGTTCTCAACGCCGCCCAGCGATAAGGTCGTGGCCCAAGGCGATTCTTCCAGCATCCGGCTTGTCTCTTCCTTAGACCATTGCTGGTACGGTTTCTTTGCCCAGAAATCCGCCCCCAGCGCAGGCACGGCCAAAGAAACCAAGAGGACCGAAATAACCGGTCGGTAGGAGACACTTCTTGCCATTAGCACATGAACCTCCTTCCTGTCGCAACGTCCTGAATTTCCACGAACGGAATGTTAACCCCACTCCAGGCCCTCGCACAACAATGATGTCCTAGCTTTCCTGGCAGTCGATAAATCCTTTGCACAAGTTTGCGCCTTCCTTTCCCCTGTCTGGCAACAAAAGGCGCCAAGTTGCCGGACGGCCTTGTCGGGCGATTCTCGGTGAGTGTTATGGCGTGGTTTCGTCAAGTATGATTATGGCTTATGAGAAGCCGCTCTTCAGATGGGTGCAGATTCGCACTGTTGATTATTCTATCGGCGTTTGCGCTTGCTGCCGGTGGCTCTGCCGGCGGTCAAAAGCGTGTATCCAGCGAAGAGTTACTTAAGGAATTTCAGAACAGCCAAAGTTTCTATGAGCAATTTGATGTCGCCGAAAAGCTGGTGCGTCTGCGCGACACAAGTATTCTTAAGCAGCTTGAGCCGCACTTGGTGGATGCGGACAGGCACGTTCGAGCCAACGCGGCGTTCGTGTTTGCCCGCTTAGGAGATGAGCGCGGCTTCGATGCCATCCGCTCGATTCTTCAGGACCGTTCATCGCAGAGACCAATGGGTCAAGGTACGATGAGCAACTGGACGGTGGAAGGTCAGATCACATCTGACCGATACTACGCCGCACATCTTTTCGGAGATTTGAAAGACGTTCGCGCGGTTCGGATCCTCATCCCTCTATTGAAAGATCGACAGGTCAACTGGATAGTACCTTGGTCTCTCGGTGAGATTGGGGACCAGAGGGCCGTCGCTCCACTCATTGACACGCTCCACGTTTCCAGTCCAGACATGCGCGTGCTCGCGATCTATGCTCTTCAACAACTGCGTGCCAAAAAAGCTATTCCTGAGCTTCGTCTACTCACACACGATGATGCCGCCATTCATTTCGATGGTCTTGGGACAGTCGCCCAAGCCGCAAGGACAGCAATTTCAAAGCTGGAGGCGATGCCTTGACGACGCTCCAATACGGGCAGCTTTCCAGGTGGCGCAATATCTCTATAGCGCGTTTCGACCCTTAACCGAAAGTCGGCCCGATTCTCGGTGAGCGTAACCCGTCTGGTTTCGCCAGTTATCGAGTTACGCAGATAATTCGCAATTCAGATGGCCTAACATTGGAGTTAAAATGTAAGCTGTTAAGCCGTTTCAATCTCGGGCGTTCGAGGGCGGCACCATGAAAGCAACGGTCGCGAGTCTCTTCTTCTCGTCCTTCCTCCTAGCATCCACTGCCTTTGCCCAAAACGCTTCCACAAGCACGGCCGTGGCCTCAGGCTGCGGCACAGTCGACATCAAGTTCGATGTCAAGACGGAAAAGTCCCAGCACCCCGCCGCCCAGCCGGAGCCTGGCAAGGCGGTGATCTATTTCGTGGAAGACGACACACAATTCCAATCCCGGCCCTTGCCGATCACACGCATCGGGTTGGACGGAACCTGGGTGGGAGCGAACCATGGCAATTCCTACTTCTACCTGACCGTCAAGCCCGGCGAACATCATCTCTGCGCCAATTGGCAGTCCTTCGTCGGATTCGGCGCCCACCATCAGTCGGCCGCTGGGCACTTCACCGCTGAAGCTGGACAGTCCTACTACTTCACGGTCAAGAACACCTGGCTGCGGGAAGTGATGATCATGAAGATCGCATTGGAGCCGCTCGACAGCGATGAAGGCCAGCTTCTGGCTAGCCGGTTCGCGTTCAGTAGTTCTCATGCGAAGTAAACCGCGCAGCAATTCGTTGCCGCGTTCGTTCGATTCGCAAGTACCAAACGACTTCTTCGGTATCGGCTTTCAGGAGTGGAAGTCCGCCGCCATCGTCAGGTTCGAATCGTTTCACCAAAGTGGACCTTGACCGACCTTCCTCAACCGATTGTCAGCACTGAGCCCTAACTGTTGAAATATCGCATCAATTACGCTCAAGTTTGAGTCATCCGACGATTAGCGGCTGTCCAATCTGATGGATTGTGAACCCCTCCGGTCCATCGTCGCGTGCAACAGTCAAACGGTCGCCGTTCGAGAATCGCAGTTTCAGTTCCCCCTCCGACGAACTATTCAAATGCTTCGACCTCTGTTGGAGCAGACGCAGCATGGTTACTGCATCGAACGGGTGACCCTCCGTTCAGACGACCTCGCTCCCAGTGCTCGGCGTATAAATCACTCGTCCGGTGCAAGAGAGTCCACCATCGCCCCAATTCATTTGGAGGTCGTACATGCCGAAGGCGATCTGGCAGATCTCTCGGCCTCTCAGAAATCGCAGGGCCGACTCGCTCTGATCGCTCATACGCGATGGGGTAACATCGCCGCTGGCGGTCTGGGTGAGTAAAATCTGGTTACAACAGCCAAATGGGGCTGGTTACAACAGCCAAATGGGGCTGCTGCTGCGGTTGAGGCACCAACGCTGACAAGGTCTGATGTGACGTTACCAAGTTTCCTTCGTCTATCAACGAGGGGAACAATCGGAGAACCATGCCACTCATGCAGAGACGAGAATTCTTACAGGTGAGCGCGGGGGCAGGGGCAGCGTCGGCGATTTCTCTTCCCGCGTGGGCCGATACTTTTGGAACGGCGAAGGCGATTCGACAGCCGAGCAAGGAATTTCTGGGAACATTGCCGCATTTGATGGAGCTGGCGCAGTTACCGGGGCTAGGCATCGGAGTAGTCGAAGACGGCAAGGCCTGGCAACACTATGAAGGAGTCTCGAGCCGGACTACGAACGCGCCGATTGCTCCCTCATCTCTGTTCCCAGCCGCATCCATGGGCAAGCAATTTTTCGCATTTGGGGCGCTGCTGCTGGCCGAGGAAGGAAAGCTTGATCTCGACAAGCCGTTGAAGAAATACTTAGACGATGGGGGACCGACCGGAAAATGGTCGGACAAGATTACAGCAAGACACGTCCTGAGCCATTCTTCGGGATTGATGAACTGGCGGGACGATAAAGATCAGGAGCTCACGCCAGCGTTTGAACCCGGCACGAAGTTCCGATACTCGGGTGAAGGTTTTTACTGCTTGCAGCGGTGCGTGGAACACATCACGGGCGTAGGATTCGAGCAATGGATGCAGGACCGCGTCATAAAGCCACTGGGGATGAAGTCGTCCACCTACTTATGGAGAGCGGATGGAGACTCACGGGTCGTGGCCGGTCACCGCGGAGACGAACCGTTTTACAACACGGAATTTGCCAAGAAACTGTTCTCGCTCATTGAGGCCAGTGGAAAGCCTCTGGCAGCATGGCATCACGAAGAGATCGTGGCGGCGATGCTGAAGGACAAACCAGAGGGCTCGAAGCTCTTGCCGAACGAGATCAGTCCGAACGCCGCCTTCAGTTTACTAACGACGGTAGAGGACTATTCTCTCTTTCTAGCGCATGTTGCGTCGCCGCGAAAAGAGGATGTGTCTCCCGCAATCCGGGCGCAGATCAGCACACCCACCTCACGTATTAACAGCGCGCTGGGATGGGCACTCGGCTTCGGAATTGAGCAGGAAGGAACGCAACCCCGCTATTTGTGGCAATGGGGAGACAACGGAGGCTGGAAGAACGTTTTTCTCTTGCACCAGGAAAGTCACACCGCAATTGTGGCATTCACGAACGGCGACAGAGGGATGCACGTAAACGAACGAATCGTGCGCGCGGCGACGGGGGATGAGCAAGCAGCGTTTTTGTGGGTTTAGCGCTTCCTGCCTCTGCTACAGCGCTGCCTTGGTTTAGTGAGCGAGCCCAGACATTATGCGCCCCCTGGCGTAACATCTCTGTTACACTCACCGACCCCGTCCGGGAGTTCTGAGCGCTATCTAGTTACGTCAACTAGGCGGCTCGGCTTGGAAGGCGTTTCGGCGTTTCGGGAACGTGAGATGGTGAAAATCAGGGACCTTTGCAGGGGCCAAGGATTTAAGCGATGATTTGGCCGCTCGTATCGAGGAGCAGATTAAGTTCATTACGCTATGATCCTCACGCGCACCCTAGCTATTCTGCTTTGCCTATCTTTCCTACCCTGTGCCCAGACGCAAAAAGCAAAGCCCATCGACAAAACGGAAATCGCCGAGTGGTTCAACAAGAAGCCTGACTGTCCTGAAGACCCTAGATTTTACTTCTCGAAGCTTGAGTACTTCGACTTTATAGGCGACGGCACTAAGCAGGCCATTGTCGTAGCCTCAGACTGCGCGTCGGGAGCCGGTGGCCCCAGTGTTCATTCCGTTATCTCGCGCGACTCAGATGGAGAGCTAGAGGAGTTGAAGATCGCCGAGGTCGATCCCGAGACCTATGACAGCCTGTTCGGCAATCGTAATTACACACTCTCCGTCGAAAATGGCCTCCTCGTTGCCACCTTCACCGACGACGGTGACCGCGACACGCCTCTCGTCATCAAGTACAAGTGGAACGGAAAAAAATTTGCCGTCGCATCCATCCAGAAAACGGGCGTGTTTCCAACGAGCTACGATTGCACCAAAACGCTCACCGAGATCGAAAACGCCATCTGCCACGTCGACACCCTCGCCCATCTGGACGTCGAACTGAATGATGTCTATAAATCTGTCGTATCCAAGCTCACCGGCTCCGAGCGTGCCGCCCTCCGCGAAGAACAACGCAAATGGCTCGCCGCTCGCGATAAATCGTGCGCGATTTACAAAAGCTGGGTCAGCTGTCTATCGGACTACTACGAAAGACGCGTCCACGAACTAAAGGCGCGCACCTGAAGCTGGACAAGAACCAGAGAAAGAAACCCAAGTCGCGTTTGTGGTCCTCAATTATCGCTACGTCTCGATTTCACGATTTCACTTTTCGTGACCAAGGGTTTTGAGCGTAATTGTTCTCGACGGTTATCGTCGGGCGGCGTATCATACCTGTCGAAGTTCCCCGATCTCGCCCGACGCCGAGTACGCGATGGGGCCAGAGTGGTGAGACAGCGATGTTCTTTTTACCCCCGATTGCGTGTGTCGTGTTGTTTGTCTTCCTCTGGCGTGCTGATATGCTCCACCGTCCACAAGTGGTTGGAGGGTGCATTCTGGTTGGCTTGGCCGGTCAGTTGCTTGCGCCCGTGTACTCGACGGTCTGGTTCGCCGCCGCCATCTTGAACGGTTGCGTAGCGATCTACCTAGCCATCCGTCTGAAGCTGGAATTGTTGTAGGCCCTGATTGAGACAATGGTTGTTGAAACATCGCAATAGCACGTTTTGACCCTTGAACCGAAGATCCGGCCGATTCTCGGTGAGCGCTAATGCCCGGTTTCGTCGGCTGTCGGCTGTCGGTAGACAGCAGGCAACGAGGAAAGACGTTACAGCGGAGTGACTGTCATTCAGTCTGGCCGACGACGTCATACGGCCTCGTTTTGTCAGGGAACAGAAACTCGTAGACTTGGGAGGATTCGTACGCGCTCTTGTGGTTCGTAACGAGCTTCGCCTTGTAGTCGCCGAGTGTCAGTAGCCGGCCAATGTGCAGCTCAGAGCGCAGTTCATACTTCTTTCCATCAATGACAACGTCCAGCACTTGAGTGCCGTTAAGGTCTATATTCGATGAACCGACGTGGACGTTGATGGTGTACTCGGCCGATTTGGCCTCTCCCGCAGCCCATGCGTGCGCTGACAACAACAGCAGTACAGCAAGTGTGATTTTCTTCACGGAGGCCTCGTTTCTGTGTGTGAATGGACTGTAGCACGATGCTGGCTCGGCGACGATTATGCATGATTGTTGAAACATCTCCATAGCACTTCTTGACCCGGACGGGTGTCGGGCAATTCTTGATGAGCCTGTTACGTCAATAATCCGAGTGTGTGCTCATTGAGAGAGACTCCGGGATTCGCAATCCAACACGATGCTGTTTTGAACCTGACCGTTCAGTGCCCCGCTAACAGCAAGGGAAATATTTCTATAGCATTGACGCTCAATACCCGCCTCGATGGCGTCTGCTCAGAGATGCGCGTGGTCGAGTGAGGTGAAATTACATTCTTGGTCTGCGTGCACTGCATCCCCGCAGACCACAACACGGACTCGGGGGACTCGGACGCGGGCGAGCACCATTTGACTTACTCTTTCCGGCGGGGTAGACTTTCGCGCCAGTTGGGTGGAGGAGGAGATATGCAAAAGACTTCGTTTAGGTTTCTTGCTAGAGTGGTTTGGGTCACCATCCTTGCGCTTCCACGTGGCGCATTCGCGGCCGATGCTCCAGGCGTGGGGATTTATAGTGTGTCGAGCTATGTAGTTTCTGCGGTCGCCACAAATGGCGGGACCTGTGGTGCTCAGCAAGGTGACTATCTTGCAAGCTACTTTTATTATCCCGGCCCGGCGCAACCCGGCGCTGTCGAAAGTCACTCCATCAACAATCAGAACGGAAACGTCATTCAAGAGTTGCGCTTTCCAGTCACGCCGGCAGCTGGAGTAAACACATGGTCCGGCAAGTATCGAGGCACGCGCCGTCCCGGAAGTGGATCGGAGGTGGCGAGATTCTCCACGACTTTTACCTTTGTCGATAAGAATTCATTTGTGGGAACGACAACGTATGTATATTCCCTCGGAGAAAATAGTACCTGCACAACAGTTTTTCAGGACACTTACATTCGCACAGGCAATCTGTTGCAGTGAATATCAGGGTCCACCGCGCTCAGTTCATCGAGTTGACACGCCTGCAAAACCTCGATTGGCGCAACATCGCTTTAACACTTTTTTGACCCGGACGGGTTGTCGGGCGATTCTCGGTGAGTGTAACCGCCAGTTGACACCTTTTTCACCGTTAGATTGGTTCAGGGCTGGTATTCACGGCAGCCGTGACATTGTTGGGTTTTTCGGAGAAAGACTTGCCCGGCTCGAACGCGACCTTCTCGTGTTTCGTACCAACCTTGCGAATGACATCGTGCCAGCCGTCATCCCAGGCAATGCGCGCCTCACCGTCCACCACCTTCCAGATTCCATGGTCGGCGCCTAGCGTTTTGTGCGCCTCGCCATTAGCTTCCAGAGTGATATAGAAATCTCCGGCCCCGGGACCTTGGCCCACTCTCCATTTGCCTACAAAATGGTTCCAGCCGGGCGTAAACGCGGTGGAAGCAGAGGTATCGAATTCGAAGCTCTGGGTCTCGGACATGCGAAAACTCTTCTGCCCTCCGTCTCTGAAGACCACGATATCTGCGTCTTTGAACTCGATCTTAGTGATTTCAGCCACCGGGATCGTCTGCCGACGACCATCCTTCATCACCACTATCAGCGACCCGTGCGCGTCTCTCGATCCGGCCTGCCCTAAACTTCCGATGGCCAATGCCACAAGAATGATTCCGAAGAGAACAGCCTTGACGGTTGTGTGCATATTCCCTCCCAGGAACATCTGCGCAACTATTGAGGCAAATTATAAAGCAAGCGATTCCCCCTTTTGCTTCTGCATGACGATACGCATTTTCACGCGGGTTAGTTCCCGGAATTGACGCATTTTGTCCCCAAGCCATCGCAGATGCTTCGTTAGTTGGCGAAACAGTGTGCTGTGAAAGGCGCTGGAATACAGCGGGTGCAACTCCCGCCCGGGAACTGGTTCGCTCCATCCGGTAGCAATGGAGGCGGCAGGCAACAAAGCTATCGGAGCTCTCAGTGTAAAGGGTCGCATGGCGACTCCGCGAGCGTGCAGGCCGTAACGTGAGTGAACGCTGAGCAGGCCCCGAAAAAATAAAGGCAGGAACCGACCTTACTGATTCACGGGGAAGGCCGCTGGCAATGGAGACCGACGGGGCAATCTGGTGAAGCGCCGAAATCTTAGTTTGACTCGAAGTCGGTCATTTCTCAAAGAGTGAAATGGCCTATTCTCGACAGTTGGGGGGGCGAGATATTGTTCAAGCGGAATGAGGCAGCAACGGTCACGTTCGTCGCAACCGCATGACCCGCACAATAAGCAGGAGAGCACCGATGAGTGGCGGGACACAGAACAACAGTCCGGACAATACGTCAAACCAGCTAAACCGAAACTTCGAATAGACCGCGTTGATTGGCTCCAGGTTAGTTAGGTTCAATGCCAAGTTCTAGTGCACTATGACGCAGTGCATCGTAATTCTGGAATCGCGTTCGTCTGCCCAGCTTTGTGTCCAAGAGGAAGTAGGCATCGACTTGATTTGTGTCTTTGCCCAAATTCTCGAATGCCCTACTTTCAGTAGCCCCAAGGATGTAACGGCCGGCGACCTGCACATTCCGAACTCCCGCGATGGCGTCCTCGCGTTCCCCAACGCCCGAACCCGGCTGCGTCATCGGGTTGTATACCCAGCCTTGGTCGGTCACGTCGATCATCATGACCTGGTAGCGATTCGGAAGTGAGCATGCCATGTATCTCCCAGCCCTAAATCGCGAAGCAATAGCGCCTCGTTTATGACTGCCTGAAACACAAAGACGGCCCCACCCCACCCTAAACAAATGAACAAGAACAAACTCGCTGCGATGATGACCGTGCGACGACCGTTCATAACGCCCCTCGTGAGCAGGGCAGCGGCGCACCTCAGCGGCGCTGCGCCGATACTCGCGACGACGGTTCCGACAACGTTCCAAAACGAGAGAACGATGGCTAAGCCCATGACATGTGGTGTTTAGCGGGCACTCTTTCCTATCGCAATGACTGTCTGCTGCGTAACTGTCGAAATATCGCGTCAATATCGCGTTTTGACCCTTGACCGAAGATCGGGCCGATTCTCGGTGAGCGCAATTGATGCTTGTTCTCGACAGTTAACTATCCCCCCGCAGAGATGGGCTTCGAAAAGGACTGCACTGCCAATTGCTCGTCTTCCTTGATATCGAGGATCTTGTCCAGGTGAGTAATCCGCAGCGCCTCCAGAACCGTCGGGGTCGGGCTCAACAATTTGAGTTCACCACCCTGCCGTCGTAGGCTGGTATAGTTACGAACCAACTCTCCGATTCCGGAGCTGTCGATGTACTTCACACCCTTGAGATTGAGCAGGATCTTTCTCTGACCTTTCTTGGCCAACTCGGCAATAACGTCAGAGAGAACCACCCCACTTCCCGGGCCGAAGGCGAGTGCTTCGCCCACACTGATGCGCCCGCTCAGGTCAAGCATCGTGACATCTCCGCTCTGGCGAATCTTGTATTCCAGCATTGCCGTCATTCCTCCTGACTGCCACGGAAACCGATCGAACCGGAATTCCTTCAGCTCTAAAGAACCTTGGTGCAGAACCATCGCGCCCTGTCGTCCCTGCAAAACGCGGATTATCTTGCGCTAAGCGGAGCACTGCCAATATAAACCTAGACTCGCCGGTAAACAGCAACCGCAATGAGGACTCGTCTTGGAATTCTCATCGAAACCCCAATTATGCTCACAATGAGGTGGCCGCGCTGGTAGGCTTGGAAATAGTTGGGGTTGAGTAACAAACGTGATCGTTAGCTCTGGAGCCTCGGGTCGCTTGCCGAACTCAAGCGTGTGGTGGGCGTCGAGGCCGAGCCTTTTTCCTGTACGCGCCATTTTCAGGAAATACCCTGCAAGATGTTCAAAGCCATCCGCATTGGCGAACAGGCTGACATTGCCTTTCGCATCCACCTCGGACTTGTACCAGACACCTTCCAACCCACAATGCGTGTCTTCAAAATTCATGGTGCTGGGGTTGTCGCGCGTCAGAGTCAAATGCACGTCGATGGTGTCGCTCATCGCTGCGTTTTCTTTTCCAACCTACGATAACTGGCAAAAAATCCTAAGACCCTATCGCAAGTGCGCCGGCACCGTGGAGCTGCGTAAGCCCCGAGTGTGTCCCGCCGGGACATTTGCGATAGGGGGATTTGGACGAAGCCGCTGGCGTTTGCGGCGGACGCGGTAGGCTATATCTATGGAGTATGGGGATTCAATGCCCGTTTTCGCAATTCATCGCTCTCAGGGCCATGCTAACTGCCGATTCTGTTCAAAGGTAACTTCATGGACGCGCATGTTATCACCTGCAGACGAGATCTTGCATCATCCCACTCAAACTGCCGCCCCGAACACGCGATAGCATCCGCCGCGCCAGCGGCTTCGTACAAATCGCCGTTACACGCATGCATTAACTCGGATCGTGATGGTAAACGGCTTGCTGCCTCTGTAAAAAGCGGGGAGGGATGCAAGGATCGGCGATCCCTAAGACTCCGGCTACGTCTGCAGCGGAGCAATGAATTCCAGTCCAAAACAGTATCCGCTACGGTGGCGGACGACGGCCATCATCCGCAAGCGACACGGAATCCCGAACTCGACCTCAAGTAGATCACCCGGTTTCAGCCAGAGTCCGGCATACAGTTCCATACCGCCTTCGCTTAACTCCGTGCCTCGGCCAGAGACCAGGGTGGTTGAGGAGCCGTTTGCGACGGCCACGCGAACCGGCAGGTCCACGGGATGCCGCTGCCATCTGCGCGTGCTTGGGGAGGGAAGCATTTTGGCGATGATGACCGGAAGTCGGTCCTCAGATCAGATTACGAAAGTGCAGCACGCTGCGCTGTTCCGACGGGTGGTAATGGTCACCAAACCGCCACTTGATTGACCCATCGAATGGGGGTACTCGTAACCGGTGCTTGTTGTTCGCCGGTCTCTCCCACAACAAGTACAGGCGACCGTAGTTTCCGGAGTAGCCGTTGTTCACGACTGTGAAGCTCTGCATTTCGCTGGCACCCAGACTGTTGTTGGTTGCTCCCGATTTATTGTTATCGCCATAACTATTCAGGTAATCCGTGCCGTTAATGGTGAACATATCGGAATAGCCGGGCAGGCCAAAGACGGAGAAATTGCCGCTTCCGTTTTGCGTGTTCATCACCGCTCCTGGCGCAGTTTGAACGATATAAGTAAGGTGAAGTAAGGTCTTGCCCGGGATTGGGCAGAATCTGGATTTGCCTCTCGTCGTAATTGGTCGAGATATCGCCATTCTCGGTTTGCAACGGGCTGGCCTCTGCGTTGACCTCGATGGTTGTGTTTGTGCCCAGTCCCAGTTGCGCGTTGGCTGTGCTCGACTGCCCAACCGTGACTGTAATGGACTCTTTCCATGGCTTGAAACTGCCGGCAACGACGCTCAAGTTGTAGCTTCCCGGGGGAACATAATCGAAGTGATAAACCCCTTCGGGTTGGTGCTGGTGCTGAAGTTCAATGAAGTTGCAGGATTTTGCAGCGAGACAGTTGCCTTTGGCACCACCGCCTTGCTGGGATCGACTACAACTCCAGTCACGTATCCGGAAATGGCTGACTACGCGAACAGGCTTAGAGTGCTCGCCAGAAAAGCAGTAGGCACTGAGGTTAACAATGTTTGCCGCATGTTGCCGCCCATGAGTGTCTTCTTTGATTCTTGTTCCCTAACAGAAACGCCCACCGTCCAGGCTTGATTCTCTGGCGATGGGCTCCGTTAATGATGGCTACAATTCCCTGCTAGCTGGCCATTCTTAAGCTCCATCGCCAGAAAAATAATTGCGGCCTAACAACAGCGACAAGCATGGTTAGAAGTCCGGATCATGGTTTTTGGCAGATCTCATTCACGGCGGATCCGGCTGCTATTGTTTCTCGGACGAAAGAGGCAAATCTATATACAATAAAATCTATTATAATAGTAGATATTCGTCAACAATAAATCACCCTCAGTGCGGTCAACCGTGGGCATTGCACCGGGCCGGAATGCGATTACCGCCGAGTCGGCAGCCAGGAAGAACCGCCGTAGGTACGAATGTGCCCATCGCTGTTTCTTAAACGCACGCCTCGCGCCCCGCTGTAACCTGCTATGCTCCTTGCGCATCTAGCAGCAACAGGAAAAACCGCTTAAGATTTCCAGTGCCTCTGCTCCTGTCGTAAACTGGCACGGCATCCAGTGGATACGAGGTTCACGATGATGACGAGCACAAGCCCGACACAAAATGTGGCCAAGCAACCGTCCGCGGCGAATGGGCTGGCAATAGTTCGGCTGACGATCGGCGCAATGCTTGTGTGGGTCTTCTTCGAAAACTTGGGAAAGGGCCTCTACACCCCAGCGGGCTACGCGGGCCTGATCAACTATTACATAAAGGCAAGTCACTCGCCGGCCGCGTGGAAGGCAGTTATGGGTTTTATGGCGAGTCACGCCGCGATGGCGGCTCCCATGCAGGCGGTGACGGAGATTTCTCTCGGAGTCCTGCTGGTCATCGGTCTGCTGACACGACCGGTCGCCTTTGTAGCCTTTCTGTACCTGGCTAGCCTTTGGGTGTCTGAGTGGGGCACTTCGTGGATTTGGGAGCTGCTGGTCTCAGTGATGGCATCGCTTGCACTGGTGGTGGGGCGGGCCGGTCGAGCGTGGGGCGTCGACGCCTGGCTCGCACGGCGTTGGCCGTCCTCCCCATGGTGGTGACTTGAGCCAAGATCAAGTGCGAGTGTCGGTCATCATTCCTACGCACAATGAAGCGCAATCCATTGGCCGGGTTCTAGCTGATCTCCCGGTCGAGCTGGTCACGGAGGTCTTGGTCGTAGATAGCAATTCAACCGACGGGACTCCCGAGATCGCTTCAAAGATGGGGGCCCGCGTTCTACAGGAACCTCGGCGCGGATACGGTCAAGCCTGTTTGACCGGACTCGCGAATGCGAACACCCCTGATGTGGTGGTCTTCCTCGACGGTGACTACAGCGATCGACCGGCTGAGCTGCCGCTTCTTTTGGCTCCCATCATTGACGGCCGAGCCGATATCACCCTGGGCTCGCGCCTGGGTAAGCAGAGCATTCGTGGGGCGTTGCCTTGGCACGCCGCGTTTGGTAACCGCCTGGCAGCCTTTCTGATCAGATTTTTGTATGGTCTGAGGATCAGCGATCTTGGACCGTTCCGCGCCGGGCGAGCCGATGTCCTTCGCCGACTTGAGCTCCGAGAGAACACGTACGGCTGGGCGGTTGAAATAATTCTAAAGGGTGCGCTCGGGGGCTTCCGCATCGTTGAGGTTCCGGTGAGCTATTATCCGCGTATCGGGAAGTCGAAGATCAGCGGTACGCTGAAGGGCACTGTGGGAGCGGCGTGGTTCATCCTCAGCCTGATAGTGCGCTATTATTTTCGACGTGGAAACGCCGGAATGACACGGCCGGCGTGAAACTTGCGCACCAATTTTCTATGGGATCCTCCAGCCAGACCGCGTTGCATTCGTGCAACGGGGACTGCACGCTGGTCGTTATGGCGAAAGCACCGCAGCCGGGCAGGGTGAAGACCCGTTTAACCCAGAGCCGTCCCGTCGAAGCCGTGACCGAACTCTATCGTTCGCTTTTGGACGACACAATGGCGCTGACGCGCTCGTTGCGCGCGGTAGACGTCGCCATTATGTGCCCGGCTTCCGATGCCGAGGAACTAACGCGTCTGACGCAAGGGGCGGTGACTGTCGTGGCGCAGAAAGGGGAGGGCCTTGCGGCCGGCCTGATCTCGGTGTTTGCACACTTCGCAGCATCAGGCCGGCAACGAGTCGTTGCCTTCAACAGCGATAGCCCGCATTTGCCGGCCTCGGTTCTTGAGAGCGCGTTCGAGACGCTCATCGGACACGACCTGGTGGTTGGACCGACACATGACGGCGGCTATTATCTGGTAGGAGCCAAGGCAGCCCATCGAGCGCTTTTCGATGGCGACGGCATGGGTACCAAGAGCGCTCTTGAAGCCCTGCTGGCGCGCGCTCTCGAACTGCAGCTTTCCGTTGGCTACACGGACCCCTTTTACGACATCGACGTGGAGGACGACTTAGCTCGGCTTGCCGCGGAACTGCAACTCGCACCGGCGAAGGCGCCCCGAACCGCGGCTTGGCTGAAACAGTGGGCGGGGGCAGAGTCACGGCCGGGAACGGGAAAGTTGTGAAGCTCACGGCATCCCGCAGGCTGTACGGGTTCGGCGCCATCTTGCTTGTGGCACTGACGGTCTGCTCACGCCAGCCGGGCGGCCTGGGTAAACCGTCATTCCTCATTCTGCTGGGAATTGCCGGCATCGCGTATCTCCTTGCCATCCGTGAGTTCTTCTCGACTCCCAGATTTCCGCGCCGGGTCATCTTCGTCGGGCTCGCGCTGGCTGCTGTGTGGCACCTCGCGTTTCTAGTGGTGCCGCCCGGTCCAGATGATGACATTCATCGCTACCTCTGGGATGGCCGCGTGCAGCGGCTCGGCTACAACCCCTACATTGTCGTTCCCGGCGACCCTGCGCGGGCTGGGTTGCACACGGCCGAGACCCGCACGCTGAACAACCCGGATCTACCGAGCCCATATCCAGCGGGCGCTGAGCTTTTCTTCCGCGGTGTAACAGCGATTCATGAATCTGTCTTTACGCTGAAAGTGGCATTTGTAGTTTGCGACGTGGCGATCGTTCTGGTTTTGCTCGATATCTTGCGCAGGTATGAGCAAGGAGCGCACTGGGTTCTGGCTTATGCCTGGAACCCACTGCTGGCCATAGAAGTGGCAGGCAGCGGCCATGTCGATATCGTCGGCGTGCTTCTGCTCTTGGTATCCGCCGCCGCGCTGGGGCGGCGCTGGCGTACGATTGCAGCCCTGGCATTTGGGCTGGCTGTTGCAGTGAAATTGCTCCCGATGGTACTTCTGCCACTCTACTGGAAGCGCGTTCGTATTCGCGACGGTGCTCTGGCGGCAGCTGTAGTCGGAGTTCTATATTTACCCTTTCTCGACCATGGGCGGATTCCGATCGGCTCGCTCGGCACTTATGTCCGGAGTTTCCGCTTTAACGATCCGGTGTTTCGAACGCTCGAGCGGGTGGCGGCTCCGCAGTTTGTAGCGGTCCTGGCAGTCGTCGTCGGCCTTGTTACCGCAATCTGCCTGAGACGCAAGTGCCCGGCATGGTCTCCGGACGCGTTGGCCTGGCCTATGGCAGCAGCGCTTCTATGTGCACCGGTCGTGTATCCCTGGTACCTCCTCTGGCTGCTGCCGTTCGTGCGGTCGGCCTCGACCGTGCCGATCATCATCTGGACGGTCAGCATCATCCCAACCTACTACGTTTGGCATTTACGCACGCTGGGCCGTCCGTGGTTGCTTCCTGGCTGGATTATGCTGCTGGAATACGGGTCCGTGGCAGCGTCCGGTGCAATTGTCGGGTTACGATGGTCCAAACGACCGGCGAAGACCTCGTGCTCAAAGGACTAACTGCTCCTTAGCATGCGGTCGTGTAACCGGAACCTTCTGACCGTCATCCAACACGGCATCCGTTTAATTCACAGAGGAGTTCCTACATGACAAAATCCAGCCGTGCAACGATGATCCTTCTTGTGGCTTGCGGGATGATGGCCCTCGCGACAACCTCCTGGGCACAGCAGCGCTCGCCAATTCTTGATCAAGTCGCCAAAACCTTCGGAGTCGATTCGTGGGACAAAGTAGAGGGTGTCCGTTACACCTGGAATGGAGAAATTACCGGGCTGTTCAAAGCTGCGCACAAGTGGGAGTGGGAGCCTAAGACCGGCAAGGTCAGTTTTGAAGGAACGGATAAAGATGGCAAGCCCGTGAAGGTTAGCTACGTACGCACCGACCTCAGCACTCAGTCCGACGATGTGAAGAATCAGATCGATCCCAGTTTCGTCAACGACAATTATTGGACCTTCTTCCCGTTTCATGCCTATTGGGACAAGAACGCGAGCGCGATCGATCAGGGCAAGTTTAATCTGCCAGTTGGCCCCGGCACGGCCGAGTTGATTCCGGTGAAGTATCCCGCGGATGGCGGTTACACCCCCGGCGACACCTGGGATCTCTACGTCGGTAAAGACAACCGAGTCGTGTACTTTGTCTATCACCGCGGCGGGGCCAAGCCGCCGAGCCGCGTCCTCGCAACCTGGGCAGGATACAAAAAGGCAGGTCCAATTCTTTTCTCAACCGAGCACCGCGGCATGGCCGATGGCAAGCCCCTGCACATTTTTATTTCTGACGTGGCGGTCAAACTGACTGGATCGGATACCTGGATGGATGCGAAATAAAACCGCGAGTCTCTAGCGGGCGATTACGACGGTCGTGCAGGAACTGCTCAGCTTGGGCAGATCGCGGGTCGCGGCCATGCGGATCGGGAGGCTACGCCGTTGCCCCCGAACGATCGGACAGTAGTAGTCCGGCTCGAGCAGCGCGTCCTGGAGGCGCCGGCGGCCGGCGCAACCTCCATGGCAGGAGTCCCGGAACTGGCAAGGCCGGCACGCCTGGGGAAGCACGCGGCATTGGTCAAAGGGCTCGGAGTCGAGAATGTCGAGTCCTTTCGAAATCAAATCCGACAGCGGCTCTCCTGCTCCCGGCCAATAAACGCAGGGCTGGGTGGTGGCGCGCGGCGTAACCCTCACGGTGTTTACGCCACATCCTCCAACTAGCGGCGGGAGTCCTGCCATCGCTCGCACCAGCGGTTCGCCAATGGCGATCACATCAGTCTCCGCAAAGAGCCGCTCGAACCCTTCCCAGTACTGTTCGTAGGAAAGCGCGTAGATGTCGGATCGCACGGCCTGATACACATTGACTCTCAAGGGGGCGTCAAACTGTTTGGCCACTCGCGCGACCTCCGCCAGACGCAAGTAGTTCGCCTTCATCATGACCGCGATGATGGTCACCGGCACGCCCAGCCTGACGCAACGTTCCCCCTGCCGGTGGATCAGCTCCCAATTGCCGGGCCCGCGCTGTGCATCCTGTTCGGCTTGCATCGCGTAATCGAGAGAAAACTCGATGTCATGAAAGGCGCGCAGTTCGTCGTCTTCGAGAACTGCAACGCTGTGGCCGTTGGAAGTGACCGTAAGTTTGACGGGTTGTGTTCGCAAATAACCCAGTATCGCTTTAAAGTCGGGATGCATGCCGTTCTCGCCAGTGCCCAGATTCACCGAGCGCACAGGTAGTCGTTCCATGACCCGCTTCACCTGATCCAGAGAGAGGCGATCGGTACGGGCTGGATCCCGGTAGCAAAAAGCGCAGGCGAGGTTACACTCATTGGTGAGCCCAAGCCCAAGCGAAATCGTGGCATCAGGCGCCCTGCCGGACGGGAGGGATGAAGATTTGGCGGAGACGTCATTCATTGGAGCATTCTCCATCCACCATCATGCGAAACGCGCCAAGCATTGTATGTAGCGGGCGACCGAGGCATACTCTGGCCGGCTGCCGAGTTTGCGCTCCAGCTCAAGAATCCGCTCATACTCGCCGCTACGAGAAATCCGCGACGGCAAGTAATCTGCAAGGACACGGACACCCCGCTCGGCAAGCACTGCCAGCGACGCCGCTTTCAACAAGGCTTGCAAACTCTGTGAGGCAAATAGTCGTACCCGCCCTCCGTACAAAGACTCTTGTCCCCACTCGGCGGTGAGATTATTTTCCGCGACCGCCAAATCGCCTGTCTGGATAGCGGCCTTGAATACTTCGCCGGCCCGGTTCCGCACCAGGACTGAGAGTATGGCCGATGAATCCCGCAAGGCGCGAGCCGCGCCGCACAACACGGGAATCGGGTCATCGAGATATTCCAGTAGGTTGTGACAGAGAATTACATCGAACGATCGAGCCGGGAACAAGTTCGTCAACTGCAAAGCATCCCCATGTTGCAGCACGACTTGGTCCGCAACTCCTGCGTCCTGTGCGGTCCGTTTCGCTCTATCTAGCATCGCCGGAGACGAATCGAGCAGCGTAACCTGCATGCCAAGACGCGCCAGGCGAACCGCCGTTACTCCTGTGCCGGACCCGACATCGAGCGCACACCATGATTCGCCCGCCCGGGGCATGCGGATAAAATCCTGCAGGTTGGCAAAGGCTAAGTCGGCGCGTAGTCGTCCCTCGGGTGTCTCAAGGTACGCGGCATAAGCTTGCGCACCGTTCTGGAATCGTTCGTTGGGAGCCTTATTGGTCATTGATTCTGCATGAGGAGCCTTAGTTTTGGCCCGGAGGAGCCGTCAATCGCGACGAAAAAGTCTTGCCGTGGCCCGAGCCTCCCGGTTGACTGGCTATCGCTTGCGTGGGAGCAGGATAGCATCCGGCCGAGCGCCTACAGTCGTTCGATCAAGCATCATCGCCAGTACCAGTGACAAGGTTAATTAACTTTACTTGATCAGACCACGAGAGCCATGAATGTTGCCTTGCAGTTCGCCCCCAAAGCCGAAGTCCTTCAGAATCAGCAGGCGATTGAATCCCTCTCTCTCTCCCGGCTGCCAGACCTGATATCAAGAGGGCCGCTTTCGTGCTGCCCTGGCATCAGCTCACTGCGGGGCGCAGCTTCGACGGCCTGGTTGTGATGGTCAGGGACGCCTTTACCAGCTCATCGGAGGTCGCCTCGATTGTCAAAGAGCCTGGATTCTTCGCAGCTTGCAGAATCGCCTGGGCCAGACCGCTGAATAAGCTTCTCTCGTTTCCTTTATCGGACTCCAGGCAATTCGGGTCGCCGTTGCCAAGACCCACCAGTGCACCTTCGCCCGACACTGTGAAGCTGATCGTGTTATCTGCGGTGGGAACGAAACGCCCGTCGCGGTCGACGGTTTCCACGCGCACCATCGCCACGTCTTCTCCATCGGCGGCGAGCTCCGCACGGTCGGCGGTCAGGAGAATCTTCGCGGGGCATCCGGTGGTTTCCTGCTTCGCGACGAGCACAACTTTGGAATCCTTGGTGCCGCGGGCTTCGAGGTATCCAGGGGCGTACTTAACCTTCCACTCCAGGTGATGGAGCGGCTCGACCTTTTTGGAGCCGAGGCTCTGGCCGTTGCACAACAGCTCGACGCTTTCCAGGTTCGAATGCACCCAGACGGAAATCTCTTCTCCCTCTTTGCCCGCCCAATTCCAGTGGGGAAAAAGGTGCAGCACCGGTTCCCTGCCCCACCATGCCTGGTAATAGAAGTAGTTATCCTTGGGGAAACCGCAAGTATCGACGATGCCAAATTGTGAGTTGACGCTGGGCCAGGAGTAAGGCGTCGGCTCGCCGCGGTAGTCGAAACCGGTCCAGGCAAATCCACCCGAGAGCCAGGGACGGGCGGCATAGTAGGGCCACCACTCCTCTGCCAGTTGGGCCCACGCCGGGTGATTCGCGTCATAGGCACTTTCCCAATTGCGCAGCTTGTCCGTCACATATACGCCGCGCGTGGCGACAGTGCTCGCGGTCTCGGTACCGAGGAGAGGCTGCCGGGGATGATCGGCATGGTATTTCTCCGCCAGCGAGGTTTCGTAGTTGAAGCCCATCACGTCGAGCGCGAAGGCGAACGGTCTATCATACGAGCCGTTCACCGCCGCGGTGCACAGACGCGTCGGATCCAGTTCGTGGGCGCGTTCCTGCATGGTTCGAATGATCTGTGGGCCGATTTGATTGGCCTGCAGCACCTCCTCTTCGTTGCCCATCGACCACAGGAAGACCGCGGGGTTATTGCGATAGCGCTTGATCATCTTTTCGAGCTGCGCCAGGCCTTCGTCATTCGATGACATCAGGCGGGTTTCGCAGAGCATGAAAAGTCCCGCGCGGGCGCAAGCCTCAACCCACTCCGGAGTGGGCATGTTGTGCGACGTACGCACGGCATTGCAACCCATTGCTTTCAGCACCCCGGCACGGAAAGCCTGCAATTGATCGGGCAAGGCGGCGCCCACGCCTGCGTGATCCTGATGGTTACAGGTGCCTTGGATCGGCGTGCTCTTGCCGTTCAAAAAGAAACCGCGATTCGCATCGAAAGCCAGCGTGCGCACGCCGAACATGGCCTGGTCCCGGTCCCGTGTGCGGCCGTCGGTCTCCACCGAGGCGACGGCGTAATAGAGATTCGGCTCCTCCGGAGACCACATCGCCGGATGCTCGAGCTTCGCCGTCGCGCGGAAGCTTCGTTGGCAGTCCACGCCAACTTCCGCAGCTGGCGATTCCGCAGTGGACACCGTTTTTCCTGCGCCATCCAGGATTTGCCAGCGCACGCGGCAGTTTTCCCCGGCGGCACCGGCGTTTTCGACGACGGTGCTGAGCTTCAGGGTAGCCATGCTCGCTTCGACATCGGTGCGCACCACCGTATCCCATTGGCCCAGGTGCAGGGGATCGGTCCGGGTGAGCCACACGTGGCGATAGATGCCAGCGCCTTCGTAGAACCAGCCATCGCCCAAGGACGCATCCATGCGAACCGTAATGCAATTCTTCTCCCCATAGAAAAGAAAATCGGTCAGATCAAAGCGGAACGGAACATAGCCGTTGTCATTGCGGCCGATAAAGTTGCCATTGCAAAAAACCAGCGCGCTGCGAAACGCGCCATCGAAATCGAGGAATAGGCGGCGGCCTTGGTCACTGTTAGGCACGTCGAAGACCCGGCGATACCAGCCCACGCTGGTCTCAGGATAGCTCCGGCCCAGCGGCTTGAACCCGTGATCCTCCACGCCCGGGTCGTGGACGAAAGGCAGCTCAACCGCCCAATCGTGAGGAAGATTCAAAGGTCGCCAACTCGCGTCGTTATACTTTGCCAGGGCGAAGTCGAACCCGCCGGTCCTGGCAAAATCCCCCTGCGAGGAACCGAGGCCGAGATCGCGAGCCGGGTCGCAGCCGTGGCCATGGAAGAAACGCCAGTTAAAGTCAAACAGGAGCTGCTCCCGCGGAGCGAGATCGATCGCTGGCGTCCGATGAATTGGGTCTCTACTCTCTGCCTGAGCTCGGGCGCCGAAAAGAGTCTGGGCCAAGGAAAAACGGGCTTTGAGGAGGAAGTTGCCGGCAGACATAAGCAGGCCAGAACGAAGAATATCGCGACGATTGACCTCGAACATCGAAATGATCTCCCGTAATTCCTCTTAGAGGAGGCTGCGGATCAGCGAACTTCTCCTGGCACCAAATGATACGGTAGAGCATCACATATCGTGCCTTTGATGTCCCCCGGAATTGAAGCGGCCAAATTCAATCAGCACCGGCGCGTTCGTCGGTATGAATCGGAACGGAGCAGAACAGATTGGACGGGAATGGGGTGGGGATTGCACCCGAACTTCTACTCCGAGTGCCGCAACTGCTCGCGAGCGGCACTGTTAGCCTGCCTAGGTTTGCCATCCTTCTGGCAAAAGGGTGCGCCTTTTTCACTAGAACTCATCTCATCGGCTTTTCTTTGAGAACGATTTCGGAGGAGGCGCGTATGCGGAGCACCATGCGGATCACGAAAAATCTCATCTGCAGCTTTCGGGTTCTGTCGGTCTCTCTGCTGATGTTGGTGAGCGTTGGCTTCCTGCACGCCGAGGGGAGCGATCGCACGATCGGGCAGTTCGTACACACGGCCTGGTCCGCAAAGGACGGCGCGCCCGGTAGTGTTTACGCTCTCGCGCAGACAAGGGACGGGTTCTTGTGGCTCGGGACTATGCAGGGCCTCTACCGCTTTGACGGCGTCAGCTTCGAACGGTATGAGCCGCAATCCGGACCGCCATTTCAGTCCTACTTCATCACATCCCTCCTGGCGCTCCCCGATGGAGACCTGTGGATCGGTTTTCACGAGAAGGGTGTGAGCCGGCTGCGGGACGGAAGGAACACCAACTACACCAACGCGGACGGACTGCCTTCGGGAGGTGTGGTCAGGCTGGTCGAGGATCGCGGAGGAGCGCTTTGGGCCGGGACCAACGGAGGTCTAGCCCGTTTCGAAGACGGACGGTGGCAGAGAATCGGGGACGATTGGGGTTATCCTGGCGCGAAGGCAGCGGCCGTCTACGTTGATCGGCATGGAACTCTTTGGGTTGCCACGGAAAACACGGTGGTATTTCTACTGCCGGGCTCAAGGAGATTCCAAGCGACGGGAACCCAGGTAGGGCAGACACGCCAGTTTGTCGAGTCACCCGATGGCACATTGTGGATGGCAGAAACGACGAGATCGGTACATCCGCTCTTGCTCCCGCCACACCAACATGGTGTTGAACCCGAGATCCGAGTCGGATCAAACGGGATCCTCTTCGATGGCGACGGCAGCCTATGGATAACGAGTCTCGGCGATGGCATGCGGCGCGTTCCTTTTCCGGACCGGCTGAATGGTCAGAAGATCGGCCGGTTTAGCAATGCCATCGAGAGCTTCACCTCCAAGGATGGTCCGAGCAGTGATTATGCAATATGCATTCTGAAAGATCGAGAAGGCAGCATTTGGGTGGGTACGTCGGCCGGTCTTGACCGGTTCCGCAAGGGTGCTTTGGTTCCGATTCTCCTGCCGGCGAAATTCACTAAAAAGACTTTGGTCGCGGGAGACCACGGCGACGTCTGGGTGGGGGGTATGAGCGACGCCCTCGCGCGCATTGAGGGAGATACCCGCCAGGACGTAAGGCCTACCCAGAGCGTTATGGCCGGTTTTCGCGACTCGCATGGGACGATCTGGTTTTTGACCCTGAATCCCTTCCGCGGTTACGGGGGCGATACTTACAGGCTATTCCGGGTGGATAACGGACGACTGACCAAGGTTGCCGCGACACCTGCCCAATTCGATGACGCTGAAGTTCCCGAGACGCTGGCCGCAGATCGCATGGGGAGGCCTTGGCTGGGTAGCGGAGGAGATTCTCTTTTTTTTCTGAACAAGAATAGACACTGGCAGCAGTTTGACACGCCATTGGAGCTAGCCGGGAAGAGCGCAGTGGTCGGGTTTGCCGATGGGAGTGGTCACCTCTGGTTCGGATTCACGGAGAACTCGATCATGGTGATCGACGGGACGGGGACGGGTGTGCGAACCTTCTCGGCGAAGGATGGGATTCAGGTCGGGTCCGTCATGGCAATCACAGGCCGCGACCCTCACATCTGGATTGGTGGGGAAGACGGACTGGCGGTTTGGGAAGGTGACCGCTTTCGCGCCGTCGTTCCAGCCGATGGCGATAGGTTTCACGGTGTCTCAGGAATTCAGGAAGATTCTGGCGGCGACCTGTTCTTGAGCGAAGATCGAGGAGTGGTGTTTATTCCCACGACCGAGGTTTCGAAAACCCTCAAAGACCGGTCAGCCCGGGTTCAATACCAACTCTTCGATGTGCGCGACGGGGTGCCAGGAGCGGTGCAACAGACAACCCCGTATCCGACCTCGGTCCAGGGCACGGACGGTCGCATCTGGTTTTCCACCTCCACGGGCGTGGCGTGGATCGATCCCGCACACATGCCAAAAAATCTGCTTGCGCCGCCGATTACCATTCGCTCGATCACTGCCAACGGGACCCACTACACTTCGCCGGCGGGTTTGAGACTGCCTCCCCGGACACGAGATCTGATGATTGATTACACGGCCCTAAGCCTCGCGGTCTCGGATCGCGTCCGGTTCCGCTACAAGCTTGAGGGTTCGGATATGCAATGGCAGGACGCCGGGGTCCGTCGCCAGGCTTTCTACACCAACCTTTCACCGCGAGAGTATCGATTTCGCGTGATCGCAAGCAACAACGACGGGGTTTGGAATGAGGCGGGCGCATCCTTGAGTTTCGTCATTGCGCCAACCTATTACCAGACGACTTGGTTCCGCGCCCTGTTTGTGGTGGCGTTCCTGGCCTTGGTTTATGGGGCTTATCGATTTCGCGTTCGGCAACTGCGGCGTCAGGAAAAGAAGCTGCGGGATGTGGTTGAAACCATTCCAACATTTGCCTGGACCGCTCTGCCCGACGGCGCAGTGGACTTCATCAATCATCACTGGGTGGAATATACGGGTTTGTCCACGGAGAAGACGACCGGCTCAGGATGGGAAGCCGCCGTTCACGCCGCAGACTCGAAGCGACACGCGGAGAAGTGGCGCGCGTCTCTGGCGACCGGCGAGCCCTTCGAGAATGAGGTGCGCTACTGGCGGGCAGCGGATCAACAATATCGTTGGTTTTTGGCTCGCGCCGTGCCGCTGCGGGATCAACGAGGCAAGATCCTCAAATGGTACGGCATCACGACCGACATCGAGGATCGCAAGCGCGCTGAAGAAGAGCGCGAGAAACTGCGGGCAGACCTCGCGCATGTGAACCGGGTCAGCACGTTGGGGGAGATGGCGGCTTCGCTGGCACACGAAATCAAGCAGCCAATCGCGGCCGCTGTCAACAGTGCCAATAGCTGCATTGAATGGCTTGCGCATGAGCCGCCTAACCTTGATCGGGCCCGTGCGGCAGCAGTCCGAATCGACAAGTATGGGAATCGTGCAGCCGAGATCATCGACCGTATACGTTCCTTCTACAGGAAGTCTCCTCCACAACGTGAGTTGGTTGAGGTGAACGGAATCGTTCACGAGATACTCGTGCTATTGCGGGGAGAGGCCACCCGCTATGGAGTTTCGATACGTACGGATCTGGCGGCCGACATTCCCGAAATTGCGGCAGACCTTGTGCAACTGCAGCAGGTGCTCATGAACCTCGTGCTCAACGCCATCGAAGCCATGAAGGACTCTGGCGGAGAGCTTACGGTGAAGTCGGAATCGGGGAACGACGGCAGAGTGCGGATCTCCGTAAGTGACACGGGCGTCGGACTGCCGGCCGGAAAAGTAGACGAGATTTTCAGCGCTTTCTTTACAACCAAGCCCCAGGGTAGCGGCATGGGCCTGGCGATCAGCCGATCCATAGTCGAGTCCCATGGTGGCCGTTTGTGGGCCACGGCGAACCACGCACGGGGTGCAACCTTTCATGTCACTCTGCCGATCGCAGCCGAAGTAGTGAGAGTGTCCGATACCGGAACGTGATTCCAGTGTCACTGGGCCAGCCCCAGTGGCAGGCCAAGGCGGCAAGCCAATCCGCAAAAATGTAGCTGCTCCCCGCTACCGGCAGTTCGGAGAGCACGTGCAAGAATCGGCCCAGAGCGGGTGCGATCCATTTATGACATAGGTTCTAGTGCCTGGGACGGTTGCGAACGGCGATGAGCGAAACCTGCTCCAAGTCGGGGTAGTGTTCATCTTTGTCGGGACTGCGATCCGTTGGTGCGATCTGCTCGATGGTGGTTTGTGCCGGCAGTTTACCTTTGAAGTATTTCCCATACACTTCGTCAAATGCAGGTATGTCCGCTAAATTATCGAGGTAAACTACCGTCGACACGACCTGATCGAAATTCATATCGGATTCTTCGAGATTGTCCATCTGGTTGCGCATCGTCTGACGGAGCTGGAGGGCCGTAGTCGAACTATAAACTCCCTGGTTCGGTCCGGGGATAAAGCCACTCTTCGCCGAACAATACAGCGTATCGCCGGCAAAGACGCAGGGGCTCGCCGTGGGGCTGGGTGGCATGTTCTTGGGACGCACCGCCCGCCGTTCGTTCAGGTCACGAACCGCAACGCCTGTGTATTCGATTTGGGCGCCGCCGGGCAGGCTCGATACTTCGATGGTCGCCCGTGCAGGCGTATTGCCGAACTCGAACCGATGCGCATAGCGCTCGTTCATCACCCGCATCGGGAGCTGCGCGGTCAGGTAGGGATTGACGAAAACCATGTGGCTCAGCTTCAGCCCGGCTGCTTCCACGATGGCTTTCATTCGGTCAAGCGCGAAGTCCACCTGAGCGGCCGGGTCATCTGAGGCTTTCGCAGCAGAGGGAACGGTACCAGGCATAGCAGAAACGAACAAACGATCATGTGTGAGAATACCCGGTGAAAAAGGCTCGTCCGAGTTGTAGTTCGGCGGAGAGATGGCCCGACGGTCCGAGAGATTGCGTACCGCAACCGCATTGATCTCGATAGGGGGATCGGGCAGGGCGGCGACGCCGAGCACGGCGCGAGCCGGCGGAATCCTGCCGAAGAACCCGCCGAAAACACGGTTCATTTCCGCATATTGGCCGATGTCGGTGAGATAAACGGTGGTGTAGACCACGTGATCCATCGTCAAGCCTGCGCTATCGACGACCGATTTCAAATTAGTGAGGACCTGCCGCACCTGGGCCGCAAAAGTTGGCGGCAATGCCCCATCGGCGCCGCGCGGCCCCTGGGCGGAAACATAGACGTAGTCTCCTGCATCCACGCTAGACGGGGCGGGGCTCGGAACCCTAGGAGATTCCTGAGGCGGTGCGGTTCGACCTGCCTGTGCTTGTGCGCCGACAACCGACCACAGCAGCAACCCAACGAGGAACGATTTCATTCGAGCCTTCCCTCGGCGCACGGAAAAGGAGCACTTGCGCCGCGATTCTAAGTTGCCCGGCTTCCCTTTTGTGCCGCTCCCAGGATGCTGCGCAATCTTTGTCCTACGATGACCTCTTCGCCGGGCTGGATGGTCATCGAAACCAGCTCTATGTGATCTGCCGCCGGCCGCTCTTTGCGGGTCGGGTTGGGCCTGCCCTCGCGAACCGCCATTACCAGGCTTGGATTATCCGCACCGAGTACTTCGATCGCCGGATCGCCCGCACGCAGAGCCTGCACGCAGTCAGCAATCGTAAATCCCCACGCCCGCTGATCCCATGAGACGTTGAGTGTGGGATAGCGGTTCCCGTCATCTGGAATGTAGATTTTCGTCTGCACTCCCGGTACTGTTTCCACCAGCTTCCTGATGTTATCCACCCGATCGTTCCACTCGCGGTACAGTTTCTTGTCGTCCAGCTTCAACCAGGTCTCAAGCGCGGTGAGGCAGCCGATCATCTCTTCTTTTCCAACTTTCATCGGACGGCACACGGCGCCCTCGCGCGGGCTGGAGTTCATAACCGCCGCGTCGATCAGATCCTTTCGGCCCAAAAGCACCCCGCTGCACTGCGGACCGCGCAGGCCTTTCCCGCCGGAAAAAGTGTAGAGGTCAATCCCCATGCGGGCGTACAACTTGGCATTGTCAGCCGGAGGAATGCCCGCTGCATCGTCGAGGAGCAGCGGCACTTTATGGTCTTTGGCGATCGCGAGTTCCTTCTCGAGTTCCTCACCGAGGTGCGTGGTATAGATCATCACGGTGTTCTGGTTGATGGCATTGGCGAGTTCCTCCGGGGAATAGGCGAGCACCAGTTTCGCGCCGGTTAGTCGGATCGCGCTATCAAAGGCGCTCCGGCCGCCAGACATGATCACTTCGTTCTTGAGGCCGGTGGTATCGGGGAGTTGCCAGATGAGCCGGTCATCGGTGCCTGCCATGCATCCTGCGGTTGCAACTGCCAAGGCGCCCGCCGCGCCTGAGGTGATCATTCCAGATTCCGCGCCTGTGAGTTCCGCCAGCCGCCGCCCGATGGCACGCTGTAAATCCAGAACATTCACAAAATGCTGCGCCGCCTCGACCTGTGCTTCCCGAACTTCCGGAAACTCCAGAGACCCACTCAGGTAAGTCCAAGTGCCTCGGCAATTGATGACCGTCTTGACCCCCAGTCGCGTGTAGACATTTTGCCGAGGGTCTTTCCCTACGGCGCTGGCGGCCTTCGCGTAAAGGTCGGCTGCGGCGATCTGGCTCAGCAGCGGTGCGGCCGCTGCCCATTTCATGAACGACCGCCGGCTCGAATTCAGCACATGCATCGCAACACCTCCAGGATTGATTGCCTACTCTTTATCTTCATGCAGTGGGACGCGCGCTCGAACCGCCAAGATATAAGCCTTGGCTCCAGGTTTATTCTGGTTGTAGAAGCCGACCGTGCAGTTCGGACGAAAATAATAGGCGTCCCCGGCTTTGGCCCGATAACGGCCTTCGACGCCGTCCATTCCACTGCCAGCAATCATTTCGCCCCGGCCATCGATCACCAGATAGATTTCCTCGGCTGCTTCGTGATGGTGAGGCCAGTTCGTTCCTCCGGGGGAAAAATCCATCCAGAAAAAACTGTCCATCACGTAGGCCTCGTCGATCAAGTCCCTCCGGCCAGTGCTCAGGCCGACCAGGAGTTTGTACAACACCGAGTTGGGGTGGCCGCTTACAGTCTCTTCTTTGGCATCCTCGAGATTTGCAACTTTCGGACGCGGCAATGGAGCGTCAATCGAAATCGATGACGGGATTTTGAACCCCATCACCACCACACGCAGGGGCTGGTCTCGATCGTTGGAAATCGAATGCTTGGGGCCCGGAGGCAAGTAGGTGAAATCATGCTTGCGCAACCCTTGAGTCTGATCTTCGTAGTGCAGCAGGCCTGCGCCTTCAACCACAAAATAGATTTCTTCCTGGCGTTCGTACCCAACCGTCCGGCAATTACCGTGCGCATCCAGAGTAACTTCGCCGAAGCGAGCTACGGTTTGGAGAGATCGATTGTCTTTGTCACCCTCGCCGAAAATCGCCCGGTAGTGGCAAGATTGAGAGGAGAGGTCAGCCTTGGTCTCCGCTAGCTCGGCAACGTAGCGATGTAGCCATGTAGGATCCACCGGCCGGTCTTGTGCTCGAAGACCTTGTGCCAGCAACAGCGCGAACCAAAGCAGTTTTCTCAACTTCGCGTTTCTGCGGGGCTGCGGCTCGGTTTTCACTCCCGCTCGTCGGCCTTCAATCCTGGGCATGATCCCCCGCGGATGGCGATGCGGGTGGGGCCGGAGTGTACCCCTCTCGCAAAATATAAGCGACCAGGTCATCAAGCTCGGTGCTGCTCAGTCGCTGCCCGTAATCGAGGGGCATGGGATCTCCGATTTTCCGCTGGACAGAGGCCACGCTGGACTTCATGAGCAGATAAAATCGGCCATCGCCATCCTGCAGTTGCAGGGAGGCGTTATCTTGGTTCCGGAGGATGCCGGAGAACCGTCGGCCATCCCGCGCAACCACGGTAAACACCTCTTGCGGTTCCCCGGCGGGCCTGAGGATTCGATCGCGAATTTCGTTCCCGGGATGATCTCGCGCAAACCCTGCCAGGTCCCCCGTGACGAACCGTCCTTGGCCTCCAATTTGGTGGCAAGCTGTACATCCGGCTTTTCCAAAGAAAAGATCCTGGCCCCGCGCTGGGTTGCCCGCCACGGAGTTCTCCGCGGACCGGCCTTGCGAAAAGCGCAGATAAGCAACCAGCGCATGCGCATCTGCTCCGCCAAGATCGGGGAACCCTGGCATTCCTTCTTCCGGAATTCCATCGTGGATCAGCTTGAGCCATGCCGCATCCGAGAGAGCCCTCACCTCGGGCCGGCGGATGATATCCGGTGCATGCTCACCGCCCAGCCCGTCGAGTCCGTGGCAAGCGGCGCACTTCCCCTCGAAAACGCTCTTTCCCCTGAGATCGAGTTTCAGGCCGGAAGCGGGCCCCTCGCGGTTCGGGTTCTGGCCCAGGAGGTTGCTGGCCGGACCAAGAGAAATCAGCGCCAAGCCAAACTGGAGAACGATTCGCCAGCTCACAATCACGCTTCTCGGATTCCGGTCTTCCATCAAGACTTGCGCGGTGGAGGCCCGCCGGGCAAGTCGCCATATTCCACTCAGTGAAAACAGTTTCTTAGGAATCGGTGACATCGGACGGTGAACCTGATATACCACAGAATCTGCTTGACGCAAATTGAATTGTTTCGTTTTATTGGGTTTTGTTTCGTCCAGTGAAACTGTGTCACCGCCCCCCGGGCGGCTGCTTCGTAAAAATACCGATGCGGCTTCGAAGTCCGATCGCTCATGGCAGAGGTATCATGACAGCGCCGATCCAGGAAGAGGGAACCATGCGGAGCTACCTAGTGGCCTGGCTTTTTTGTTGCTTGAGCCTCGGTCTCTCACCTGCCCAAGCTAAAGCTCGACCGGGCCCGCCAAGTTCGCCGTGTCGCATTGAGGCTACGAATTTCAAGGGTTGGAGCGCGGAGCAGCTTTCGAACGGCTGGCTGAAGCTGATAGTCGTACCGCAAAATGGTGGACGCCTGATGCAGGTCATTTTTGCCGGGCATCCTTATCTCTTCGTCAATCCTAAGTACGAAGGGAAATATCTGCCCCCCGATCCGTCTCAATGGTTTAACTACGGAGGTGACAAGCTCTGGCTCTTGCCCGAGGGAAATGACGATGAGCAACATTGGGTGGGCAATTCCGATTTGCTCGACGACGGCCCTTACGCCTTTCGAAAGGTTTCGGAAGGGCAGGAATGCGAGATCGAGCTGACGGGGCCCGCTGATCCCCAGACCGGGGTCCAGATCCGCCGCACGATTCACCTGGACGCCGATTCTCCGCGAATCCGTTTTCACGCAACCATCGAGAACAAGACCGGCCACGCGATCGAGTGGTCCATGCAATCCGTCTCGCAATACGACACCGCGGACCGCTCCGCTCCCACCCGCGCGAGTCACAATTTCTGGACTTTCACTCCGGCGAATCCCCTCAGCAGCTATCTCAACCGCTACCACGTGCGTTTCGGTCCAGCGGAAAATCCGGCGGTCGCCGTCCGGGACGATGGCATCTTCGCGCTGCACTACGCGCACCTGGCCGCCGAACTGTGGCTGGATTCGACGCCCGGCTGGCTAGCGGTAGTGGATGGCGACAGCCAGTACGCCATGGTTGAGCGTTTCCGCTACGAAAAGAACGAAGCCTATCCCGGCAAGGCATCGATTATTTTTTGGATGAACGGCCCCGAGCTCAGGTTGAATTCTGAGGGGGAGCCTTCCGTGACTTCAGGAGGCGATGGTTCTCCTTATTATCTGGAAGCCGAGATCAATTCGCCTCTCGTGCAACTGCGCCCAGGCGAAACCCGAGATCTCGACACCGAGTGGTTTCCGACTCGCTCCGGCAGCGAATTCCACGGAGTGGGGGATGCCGGCGTCGTGGTGCGTCCGCTTCAGGCCGCTCGTTTGGAGAGCGGCCACATACGCCTCTCGGGTTCCTTCGGAGTATTTTTTGCGGGACGTCTGGTTGCGCACCTGTACAACCAACGCGGCGCCAGCGTGGGAACCGTGCCTCTGAGTCAGGTTGACCCGGCGGCCCTCGTCGTGCTCGAAACAGAGCTGACCCCTACTGCTAAGACCTCCCGCATTTCGCTTCATCTGGAAGACGCAAATGGGCTGGACCGTGGTTCTCTTCAGGAAGTTCAAGTCGGCACGGTAGAAAACCACTGACATGGAATTATTCGGAAAAGCTTTGGCTAGGACCCTACTTCTCAGTCTGCTCTCGTTCCCAGCCGCAGCACAACAGGGGCAGGCTCCGGTGGTTGTCGACCTGAATGTGAGCGCAGACGATTTGGGTGCGCAGCCTCCTGCTGCCAACTGGACTTCCTACAACGGCGACTACACCGGACGCCGCTATAGCGCCTTGCACGAAATCACCGCTCAAAATGTCACGCAGCTCCGCGCTTCGTGGATCTTCCATTCTTCCAATTCCGAGAGGCTCGAAGTGACGCCTGTGGTCGTCGGCGGGGTAATGTATGTCACCTCGGCCAACGACGCGTTTGCCCTGGATGCACGGACAGGCCGGGTTCTTTGGCATCACCCAAGGCCGGTGAGCGCCGGGTTGCTCGATGATGCTGCGGCTCATAAGAATCGCGGGGTTGGAGTCTGGCGAAACTTCGTCTACATGGAAACCGATGACGCCCACTTGCTTTGTCTCGACGCTCGCTCCGGACACCTGCTATGGGATGTGGCCTACGCGGACAAGGCAAAACAATATGGGGCAACCAGCGCCCCGCTAATCGTAAAAGACGAAGTGATCGTAGGCACCTCTGGCGGCGACTCCGGCGTGCGTGGTTTCGTAGCCGCTTACGATGCCGTCAGCGGCCACCTGAAATGGCGTTTCTGGACCATTCCCGGGCCCGGCGAATTCGGCTCTTCCAGTTGGCCCGGCGATAGCTACCTTCATGGCGGGGGCACGACGTGGATGCCCGGTACTTACGACGCGAAGCTCGATACTTTGTACTGGACAACCAGCAACGCGGCGCCCGATTTTGTGGGCGATTCCCGCCCCGGGGACGACCTTTATACCGCCTGTGTCTTGGCGCTGAACCCCATTACAGGGGCGTTGAAATGGTACTTCCAGTTCACTCCCCATGACCTTTACGACTATGACGCCAACCAAACACCCGTGCTGCTAAGCGCCAACGTGAACGGACGAATGCGTGACTTGCTGGTGCAGGCCAACCGCAACGGATTTCTTTATGTTCTCGACCGAACCGACGGAAAGTTTCTGAAGGCGACACCGTTTGTGGAGAAGCTGAACTGGGCAAAAGGAATTGACCCCTCGGGCCGACCCATACTGTCGGGACGAATACCGAGCCCGGAGGGCACCGAGATTTGCCCCAGCATTGACGGAGCCACCAATTGGTTTTCGCCTTCCTACAATCCTGACACCGGATTCTTCTATGTCATGGCGCTCGAGAGTTGCGGCGTCTTTTTCGCTCACCCGCAATCATTTACGCTGGGCCAGACGCTGTACGCTACCGGCACAAAGCTTGCGCCCGACGATCACGCTCAGAAGGTGCTGCTGGCATACTCGGTGCCCGAGGGAAAGATCGTCTGGCGCTATCCCCAGGTCGGCCCCGGTAATTCCTGGGGCGGGACGCTGACCACGGCAGGTGAATTGGTGTTCTTCGCCAACGACAGCGGAGCCCTGGAAGCGGTCGAAGCCCGGACCGGCCGCTCGCTCTGGCAATTCACCACCGGCCAGAGGATTTATGCTTCACCCATGAGTTACGCGGTCGACGGAGTTCAGTACGTTGCGCTGGCTACGGGAAGCGACGTTATCAGCTTCTCGCTTCCCCATTACTAACCTCCACTATCGTGCTTCGAGGAGCCCATCTCCCGCTTACGGAAACTCTTTGAATACGTCTCGCCCGTCCTCTGCTCTCAAGAGAAACTCAGTCGCCTACTCCTCCCATTCATGCCCTTTCGTGAGGGTTGTCGACCCGCTCGCGGCGGCCACACGCATCAGATAGCTAATGACGTCATTCAATTCGTCGGAGCTGAGAGTGGAACCATAGTCGGAGGGCATCAGCGTCGGCAAGCTGTCCAGCCCCTTGAGATCTGCCTTGTCCATGAAGTAAAACGTCCCGTCCAGCGTCTCGAACTGCAGAGAGAAATTATCTTCATTGCGAATTCGTCCCACGTATTTCTCCCCCGCGCGAGTGGTTGCAGCCACCATTCGCGTGTGCGGGTCGCCGCTCGGAGGGGGACTGGTGATCGCGCTCTGAATCTGCGCTGCCGCATGCGTGCGAGCATAGGCGGACAGGTCCGAGGCGATAAAGCCACCTTTACCATCGACCATGTGGCACTCCGAGCATCCCGCCTTGCCGAAGAAAATCGTCTGCCCGCGTGCCGGATCACCGGGCAGCTTGACTGTCCGGTTTTTCCCCTGGAGAGTGCGCAGGTAGGTCACTACCGCTTTAATGTCAGAACTCGGAAGAGAATGAAAGGCGGGCATTCCGGTTTGAGGCACACCATTTTCAATGATGTGGAAGATCTGCGCGTCGGAAAGCCGCTGCACCTTTTGGTTTTCCGCAAGGTTGGGCGCTCGCTCTCCGCCTCTCCCGTCCAGACCGTGGCAGCCTGCGCAGGTTGAAGCAAAGGTTAGCTTTCCGCGCGTCGAGACTGACGTGACGCTTTTCGGCGCGTGGTTTTGCGGCAGGCCCCGCGACCACGCGGCAAGGCCATGGGCCACCCACAAAAGCGCCGCCAGCGCCGGCGCCAGCACAGAACGTGATCTGGGACTTGGGACCATCGGCGAAGTACGGTTTAGAACAAAAACTTCAAAGCCAATTGCATGATGCGTCCGGGTTGAGCGGAAGTCACAAACCCGAATTCCGAGTCGTTGTAGTTTCCTATTGAGGTGTTCATAGCTGATCTCCTGCCGCGAGAGGCCTTCCCCGATTTTCAACGCCGTTCTTTTTTTACCCTTTCATGCAGTGAGATCTGCCGTAGCGTTTTGAAAGTTCGATCGCACTGTAGATGAGACGGTGTATCGCAATCGCAGCAACCATGTCAAACTCTCTTTTTATATTTGTTTTATTTACCGATGCCCAGCGCGCTACGGCCAAGAAGCGGGATCGCCGAGATCACAATGCGGGGTTTGTTAACGGGCCGCCGCTAGATTCGCAAAAAAAACGGTGGGCCTTACTCACCGGCAGCCGGCAGCGCCCATCTGGGACCACTCCGGCACCGTGAACGCCAGCCTCAGTGTTACCGCGCCGGCGCTGCGTGTGACGGTCATCGGGGACCTCGTGTATCAGCTGGGAATCGCATGTTTCGCGATCGGCCGGGCGTCTTTGGGGCAGCTATATTCGAAGGGTGAGCCTGCCGTCGGGAATGAATGCGCAGCTGCTCGGTTCCGATCCGCTGTCGTGCGAAAGCGCCGCGGGCAGCAGTCCCGGAGTTGCTTCCGGCATGGTCATCATGATCACTTGCCGACGTAGGGACGCATCCGCACTCGTGATTGCGTCAACTCTTTGACGTCCAGTTGCCCTTTATGGTCTATGTCAAGCCGGTCGAACTCTTCTTCCATGAATTTCATCCATTCTTGCTTGGAGACCTTGCCACTGTTGTCCGTATCCATCACGAGCAAGAGTTGCTTAGCCGCCTCGGTTGCCGCAATGAGCTTTTTTTCTCTTTCGGACTTTTCCGCATCCGGGGTTGGAGAAACTGCTCCCGTTGATTTCTCGCTTTGCGCGGCGGCGTTCTCTGCCCTGCTTCCGCTTAGAGAGACCGCCGTGATAATCGCCAGAACAATCCCCCAGTGACGGAACATGGTCCCACCTCCCTTCGAGATCGTTGAGGTACGTCCAGCAGAACTCCCTTCCAGGAATTCCGCTGTCCGACACTAAAACTTAACCATGATGTCGAAGTCCACCAACATCTCGTCTTTGCGCAGATCGGGAAACCATACGCTGCTGCCTTGTGATCCGCAGGATGTTTGCGCGCCGCTGAGGCTCTCTTGCATCGACGAATTCCCGTTGTTGCAGGCAAAGAACTGCGGGAATCCGTTGTTGGTATAAGGCACTCCGCCTGAACCGGGCGGCGTAACTCCGCCGGCTCCAGTCCAGTAGGGCACGCTCGCGTGGCGATAGTCGGCCTCCCAGCGGAAGGTGATCCACTGCTTCGGCATGTAATCAAACGTGATCGATGAATCCCAGGCCTTGAACGGATCTCCGGGATTTCCGGTAAAGTACGGGGCGTTGATCGCGGCGGACGACGCAGTCTCGCCATTGATGGGCGGGACCAGGACCAGATAGCGTCCAGGATTGTTGATTTGGCCGCCGCCGAGCGTTAAACCGAACTTGTCCTTCTTGAACCACGCCCGGTTGTAAAACATGTAGCCGATGAAACTCTGTTTGGGATCGACTCCCCCCTTGGGAAAATTGGCACTCACCGGCCCAAGCGGATCCTTCTTGTTTCCCAGGCAGCTCACCCCGGCTAAGGTGGCCGTGCTGGGTCCGAATTCGCAACCCATATCTCCGGTGAACGAGAAGGCCAGTTTGTCGAGGGTCTTCTCCGGATGATCGTAATACTTGATCTCGACGCTGTTGTCGGTGTGGATGCGGCCGCGATTCGGTATGTAGAGATCGTCGTGGCCGAGACCGTAGTTATTAGAAATGACATTGATCCATGGCTTCGGAGTCCACTTGATCTGTCCCCCTAAACCCTTCCGCGAGTTGGCGGAGGCGTAGGACTGCCATCCATTGATGATCCAGGGCTCGATCTTGAGGTGTGGATTGGGGAAAACCTGGATTCGCACGCCGGTGAAAAACCACGGGGTATTGGAGGAAACATAGGAGGGCTGGTAGGCCCAGTTGTCGAAGTTGTAATAGCTGAACAAGCCGATGTACGACATGAAAATTCCCGCGTCGATGTTGATCCCGTCCAACGCGTTAAGGTGATAACCGCCATAAGCTTCCGACAAGTATCGGTAGGCGTCGTTGAGCTGCCATTGCCCTTTGGTATAACTGGGATCATTGCGCACGGTCGTCGTGGAGTACATCCCGAACTGAGTCATCACCCGGGCCCGAACGTTGTCAAGGTGGAAATCCCCGCCAACGCCCAGTTGCTCCAACCCGATTTCGTTCGAGCGAAACATCTCGCTGGACCCGCCCTCGGAGTTGTCGACCGGCTTGTTGAAGTCGTAATTGTAGGTAACATCCGCCCGGATCTCCGGGGTGAAGAATTTCGTATCGAAGGCCGTGTCTTTGTTCCGTGGATTCCCGTTCAGCCAAGTCCAATCCCAGTCCGAGAAAGGCGCAATTTTTTCTTTCTTTGCGGGGGCTGTTGAGTCGGCCGGAGCCTGCCCAACCGAGATTGCGGGACTTGCACTCGCTAGGGCTGGAAGGGCTTCCGATTTTGCGGGAGCCGCTGTAGCGGCTGCGGGTTGTCCAGCCCCCGGTAGTGTGGCGGCAGCGCGATCCTTAAGTTCCGCTTCGAGCTGTTCGATGCGCGCCTTCATGACCGCAAGTTCTTTGGCGATATCCAGCGAGATCTCCGCATCGGTCTTGGCTGGAGGCCGGGCGGCTGCCGGTGCCGGGCTGTTCGTGGCACTTGTGTCACCGGCCAACGGTTCGTGCAGGGCAGCCACTTTCGCTGGATTGTCCGGTTGGGTTTGCGTCTGTGCGTAACAGCGTCCACCACCTTGACCAACACCGAGACTCAAGACAAGCATCGGACAGAAGACTGATACCGCTACGGCCTTACGCAATAGTGCTCTAATGATTTTCAAGTTCGAGTCCTTTCCGGCACAAGTCCGGCTCTCTTCCCTCAAGGGCAGTTCGCTCAATCTCACTGGTTGGACAGATCACATTTCTGGCCGCCATCGTTCGTAGCCAAATCACCATCACAATCGAAAACTCATAAGGATCGGGTAAGAAATTCATAAGGAGGAGATAAAGCCTCTCACGACCGACGGCTTGGTTTTGCACGCGAGATCTCCGGCCTTGCCTCGCCTCGGCACGAGGCGCGGGCACTTTCCCAACTGTTCCGACCCGCCACTTCACCCTCAGGGCCATAAGACACTGATCGATAAAGCTTTGCACTAACGCCTTACCGGGACATCGAGACGATCGAACGCCCTGAATGTGGCGAGAAGGGTATACGAGGAGTGAAGAAGTCGTAAAGATTGGATATTAATAATTCAGCTAGCCTGGATAAGTTCCTCGACTGACACCGCCGGATTGCAGAGCCCGACCTGGCCTTACAGCCACGGCAAACCGTGGCAGCCCGTCGAGCCAACGGATTGGTCAGAACTCATAGCGATGATGCCTTACCAGGAATTGGCATGCTGACCGGGGACCAGGGTTTCCATATTCCAACCCCGGTT
>Ga0210398_10000490_pt1 | contig 45064 bp, 42 predicted proteins | sample IncBWC4OmetaG_FD_161047 | JGI IMG/M metagenome (GOLD analysis project Ga0210398, IMG submission 161047) | Forest soil microbial communities from Barre Woods Harvard Forest LTER site, Petersham, Massachusetts, United States - Inc-BW-C-4-O | ecosystem: Environmental > Terrestrial > Soil >...
TTACTTGTCGTACTGCAGGCAGAATTGAAGCTGGTGGATGGATTCGTCAATTGATCGTATCGCGTCCGCGCGATGTCCTCCGAAATCGTGCGCAGCATGGTTCAGGTCATTTCGCGCCGCGCGCAGAGCCTCAATCGCTTCGCGAATGTGAGCGTGCGGTTCAGGGGCGGCGGCTGGTGTGGGTTGAGGCTTCGGCGCCGGCGGAGCTGCAGGCGCGACGACCGGAAACGCCAGCGCAAAAACGAGGCCCGCGATCGCGAACATATACATGAGCCGATTCTTCATTGAACGATCCTCCTGATCCGGGTTGACCCGGTCTGCTGTGAATGGTTTTCCAGCGTGTCGGCTGGGCGTCGGCCCGCCGGAGTAAAGCGATGGTATCCCGATCATCGCCATTCGCGCCCGCCACATTTCGCGGCTGTCGTCAAAGAAGCAAGCGCCAAACACAGCCGCTGGGGACTAAACTCGAACTACTCCAACGGCTTGCGAGTAAACGGGAGCCATTACCTCCGAGATGCCGGTCTTGAGCAGCGTGGCAAATTATTGCGTAAGCACAGGACGGCTGAAATCGTATCCCTGAGCTTCGTCACAGTGCTGAGCTGGAAGCAACGCCAGCTCTGCCGGCGTTTTCACGCCTTCTGCAACCACGCAGGTTCAGGCTTCGTCCCATGGCGATGACGGCAGTCACGATGGTCGTCTCGTCGGGGGCTGTGATGATCTGGCGGACGAAGGACTGGCCGATCCTTAGATCGTCAATCGGAAACTTTCGCAGATCGCCCAGGCGGGAGTGGCCCGCGCCAAAATCATCCCCGGCAATCTGCACTCCCCGGACTCTGAACGCCGGGAGAATACTCTGTACGGATTCGGCGTGTTTCATAAGGACTCTTTCGGTCAGTTCCAACTTAAGCGCACTGGGATCCAAACCGGTTTCCTATAGGATTGCGAACACGCCCTGCAAGAAACGTACGCTCGGGAACCGTTTCATAACGGCACGTGCGCGACTGAAATGTGTACCGCGATGAAACAGTCGCGACGTTCGCACGAAAACTCAATTTACGGCCGCGTCATTTTCTCGGGGCGAATCAATTCGTCGAATTCCTTTTCCGTCAGGTAGCCGAGCTTGAGGCACGCTTCGCGGAGGCTAAGTTTTTCGTGGTGGGCCTTCTTGGCGATTTCGGCGGCTTTGTCGTACCCGATTTTCGGGTTCAGCGCAGTGACGAGCATCAGTGAATTCTTCACGTACTGTTCAATTCGCTGGCGATCGAGTTCCATTCCCTGCACGCAGTGGTTGGTGAACGAGCGACACGCATCGGTGAGCAACCGTACCGAATTCAGGAAATTGTGGAGGATCACCGGCTTGAAGACGTTCAGTTCGAAATTTCCCTGCGAGCCGGCGAAGCCGATGGCCGCGTCGTTGCCCATCACCTGCACGGCAACCATGGTCATGGCCTCGGACTGCGTGGGATTCACTTTGCCAGGCATGATGGACGATCCCGGCTCGTTTTCCGGCAGCATCAGCTCGCCGAGTCCAGCGCGAGGCCCGGAGCCGAGCCAGCGCACGTCATTGGCAATCTTCATCAGGGACGCAGCAAGGGTCTTCAATCCTCCGCTGGCGAACACCATTTCGTCGTGGGCGGAAAGCGCGGCGAACTTATTCGGATGCGATTTGAACGGCAGCCCCGTGAGCTCGGCGATCTTCTTCGCGGCGCGTTCGGCGAATTCCGGAGGCGAATTCAAGCCCGTGCCTACGGCCGTACCGCCGATGGCCAGATCGTAGAGGCCGGGCAGAACGTCCTTCAACCGCGCAATATCGCGATCGAGCAGGCTCGACCAGCCAGACATCTCTTGTGCGACGGTGAGAGGCGTAGCGTCCATCAAGTGCGTCCGGCCGATTTTGACCACGTCGCCAAACGCACGGGCTTTCGCGTTCAGCGCGTTGCGCAGCCGTTCGACGGCGGGAATCAGAGCCTCGGCTACGCGCGACGCCGCGGCGATGTGCATCGCCGTGGGAAACGTGTCGTTCGACGACTGCGACATATTGACGTCGTCGTTCGGATGAATGGGCTTTTTGCTGCCCATCACGCCGCCGGAGATTTCGATGGCGCGATTCGAGATCACCTCGTTGGCATTCATGTTGGTCTGCGTGCCGCTGCCCGTCTGCCAGATACGCAGCGGAAAATGCGCGTCGAGTGTTCCGGCGATCACTTCGTCGGCGGCCTGCGCGATCAGCTTCGCTTTTTCGGCCGAAAGTTTTCCGAGGTCCTGATTGACCAGCGCGGCGGCCTTTTTCAGGATTCCGAACGCGCGAATCAGCTCGGGCGGCATTTTGTCGGTGCCGATGTCGAAGTGAATCAGCGACCGCGCGGTTTGCGCGCCGTAGTAGCGATCAGCGGGCACCTCGATCTTGCCCATGCTGTCGGATTCAATCCGTGCGCCCGCTTTCGATGCAGGCGACGCTTTGCCGTCCACGCGGTTCTCCCCCCGGCCTTTACAGGCTGCCGCCACCAGCATACTGCGAAAGCGTCGCCGACGCAGCCGATTGTGCTCTGCGTGAAAAAGCGCCAAGCGGTCAATTTGACCGGTCGAAAAGCGTATCACAGGGTGTGTCCGCCTTTTGGTCGAGTGCCGCGCTGACGGCGGCGCTACCCGTTAGGCTTTTTTGAGGGATGGCGTAAGGATTGCGCGCGATAGCGGTGGCGCGTAGATTGTTCGCAGGAGGGAAGATCGAAACGGAAATCGCCTGGGGACGGGAGAAACCAATGGTGAAGAAGGGATACTGGATTGTTTGCCACCTATCGGGTGCGGACGGGGCCGTCATGGCGGAGTATGCCAAACTCGCGAGGCCGGTGATCGAGGCGGCCGGAGGGCGGTTGATCATCAGGGGCAATCCGGCGAAGGTGCACGAGGCGGGCGTGAACGAGCCGGCGATTGTGGTCGAGTTCGAGAGCATCGAGAAAGCGATTGCCGTGTATGAGCACCCGGCTTACCAGTCGGCGTTAAAGGTGCTCGACGCCAAGCTGAAGCGGGATTTTCGGATTCTGGAGGGGGTATAGGGGCCGGAACAGCAGAGGCAAGAGCAGATCCCTGGTGGTCGGCCGAGAATCCGCCTCACCCGAGATGACAAGACAGAGCCCTACCCTCGAAAGGTGAATGTCAACCGGACGAGCGGTGGGAGCGTTCCCTGGGAGTGCGATGGCGCTTCTTTGCGGGATTGCTCGGCGTCTTCCCAGGTCTGCCCCGTGTGACACGAGTCTTTGTGAGCCGCCGCTTGGGCGCGGTGTCTCTTGCGCTTTTCACTACGCTCCGGCCGGTTCCGTGCTGCGCGGCGGCTTCGCCTACCTGTTCCATCGCCGCGTGGATGTAGCGCCGCACGAACGGACGCCCCAGATCGCGCGCGGCAGCGAACTTGATGTGGCGCATCGCCTTGCCGTTGCCTTGTAGCACGCGATTCGGATCGGGCAGCGTGGCGCCTCGCGGGAAGCCGAGATTGACATGCCGCTCGTGCGTGGTGATGTAGCAGAACATGTCCTTCATCTTGTCGCTGAATCCGAACCAAATGGCAACGGTATAGACTTGGTAGATTGACTCGGAGGCATCGGGCGCTTCCTCGAGCACGACTTGGCGCAACGCCAGCGCGAGGTCGGCGATCGAAGGGTCGTAAGCGGCTAGGAAACCGAGCAGTTCCGGTATCGGCGGACGGTCCACTGTAACCGGGAATATATCAACTTGTGTGCCGGGCATCAAGGAACCGCCATACGTGCGTGCCCGACGCCGCCAACCCTGCCGCTGGGCGGAGCCATTTGAGGCTGTGGTAAATTTTGGATAGACTCCCTGCTCAAATTCGAAACGGAGGAGAAATCAATGGCCAAGAAGGGATACTGGATCGTTTGCTACCAATCGGTTTCTAGCCAGGCGGTGCTGCCGGAATATGCCAAGGCTGCAAAGCCGGCCATTGCAGCGGCTGGAGGACGTTCGTTGGTCGCGGGCACGCCCGCGAAGACTCATGAGGCGGGACTGGATCAGAGGACGGTCGTGATCGAGTTCGAAAGCGTCGAGAAAGCGATTGCGACGTATGAGAGCGCTGCTTACCAGGCGGCGCTGAAGGTGTTCAACAATGCAGCAAAGCGGGATTTTCGGATTGTCGAGGGGGTGTAACTGCCAGAAGATCAGAGGCTAGGCGCCCTCCCAAAGGAGTCCGCTACAAATGGAATGGGCGGGCGCGTCGGCTCGAGCGGGTGTGCACAAGTGAACAGATTTAGTCCTGATTCGGGACCATCATCTGGATATGCGCACGAGAACGGTCAAGACGGCGCGGAACGGAAAACTTTTGGCCCGAGTGAAAAAGGAGATGGCGGCGCCACGCATGGCGACGTCCGCTCGGGCTGAGATCGCAATCCTCGCCGCAGCGAAAAGGAAGCGCCGCAACCGCCTGAAGCCGGTAGACGCTGCCGCTTAGGCGTCCGCGACAAAGCGCGCCGCCCGTGATAGCCTGCACGCGCCCGCGGCGATGGGATCGCTGTCGCGTGACAATACTGCGCGGAATACCAACACTGCGCGGACGAGAGACAATATGCCTATCGAGGAGTGGGTCAAAACACTCGAAGACGGCAGAAGAGTAAAATTCACCAATCAAGAGCTGCCCGGCAACGGCTCATTTATCACCGCGCAGGTCGAAAAGAACGAGGTGGTCTATTCGATCGTGCTGGACAAAGTGAAAAATCCGCTGAGCCGCGAGGAAGTCGAAAACCGATTCAAGGCTGAGCTGTCGAGGAAGTAACGCTGAGTTGGCGACTGCGCCCGCGAGGAGAGATTTCCCGCGCTGGTTCAAATGACGCCGCAAGAAGCGGCGACGGAAGAGTCAGCTTTTCTTCGTTTCCTGGCCGCCGGCAAACATGGCGGATTGTTCGAGGGCTTCCTGCGATTGCCGGTAGGCCTTCACCGCATGTTCCATCGCTTGCTTGGCCTTCTCGTGTCCGGTTTGGTGATCTTCCTGGCCGTGATGCGTCGCGGCGGCGCGGTGCGCGTGCGCGGCCTGCTCGTGAAACTCAGCGGCTCTCTGATGCGAATCATTTGCCATGAAATCCTCCGAAGTGCACGTCTGACGGTAGCCCTTTGCGGTCAACATGTCCACGACGGACGCACACAAGAGAAAAAGCTGAACAGGAGTGAACCCTCCTTCGGCGGGGAGGCTTGACCTGGATTGCGCGCGCGGATATGCTGAGCCGAATTTGGGGGAATGCGTGATGAAATTGAGGGCTGTTGCCATTTGTTTTGGGGGAATCGCGCTGTCGCTCGGCGCGAGCGCGCCCGCCCGGGCGCATCACTCGTTCGGAGTCGAGTACGACTCGAACAAGCCCATTTCGCTGACGGGCACGATTACGAGCATCGAGTGGACCAATCCGCACTGCTTCATCTACATCGACGTGAAAGACAAGGACGGCAAGGTCACCAACTGGAAGATGGAGGGATTTCCGCCCAGCGTGCTTTACAGAGCCGGATGGAGGCGCGACGTGACCGTGAAGGTCGGCGATGAAATCACGATGACCGGGTGGCAATCGCGCGTCGGCGGGCCGTGGGGACATTCGCGCGAAGTCACGCTGAAGGATGGGCGCAAATTCTATTTCGGTCCGCCGCCCGGCATAGGCGACGGCGGTACTGGTGCACCAGGCGCGTCGCCAACACCGGCGGGACAATATCCACCCGATGCACCCACACCTCAGAACTAGAGGAGCCGCCATAATGAAAAGTATCTTCGCGATTGCGGCTCTTGCAGCGCTGGTCGTTTTTCCCTCAGCCGCCTCGGCGCAACAGAAAAGCGATGGCCCGAGCGCGAGAATTCCGCGCGCGGAAGACGGGCATCCGGATATGACTGGAGTATGGCAGGGCGGCAGCAATCGGATCGGAACGTGGGAAGAAGCGAACCTGGACGGAGGATTCGTTCCGGGCAACGTGCCAATCACGCCGTTCGCGATCAAGGACAAGCAGCCGCTGCCGCCGTATCAGGAGTGGGCGCAGAAAAAAGTGCAGGAATCGTATGAGCGGCGGGGCGTGGACGATCCGGCGGTACGGTGCCTGCCGGAGGGAGTCCCGAGAACCACGCTGATGGGATTGTTTCCGATGCAGATCGTGCAGACGCCGAAAATGGTAGTGATGCTGTTCGAAGTGTTCCACGAGTTCCGTCTGATCCCCATTGACGCGAAGCATCCGGACGATCTCGATCCGAGCTACATGGGAGATTCCGTCGGACATTGGGATGGCGACACCCTGGTTGTGGACGTGACCGGCTTCAACGACAAGACGTGGCTATCGGGCGTGGGAACATTTCACAGCGAAAAGTTGCACGTGATCGAGAAATTCACGCGCGTGGATATGAATACGATCCTCTACGAGGACACCGTCACAGACCCCGTGGTGTTCACCGGGCCGTGGACGCGGCACGGCACAATTATGCTGCGTCCGGGAACGCGGCTGCAGGAATACGAGTGTGTTGAAAACAACCAAGACCTGCAGCGATACAACGAAATGTTGAAGGACGAGTCCACGTTTCGTCGAAAACCCTAATTGCCCCCCTCCCCGGGCTGCGCCCGTGGCGACTTGTGCTTTTGAGCAAGCTCCATTTTACTTTTCAATGTGAATAGGACGACTATGTTGCCTAAGGACTTTCCGGTGCGACTCTGATGTCCGGAGGGTCTTTGCGTTTGCAGCCGGCGAATGCCCCAGCCTGGCGCCGCTCTAACTCATTGCACCTAACTGCAGATTCGCGGGAGGCATCGTGCCACAAACTGACACGCGCGCGGACGGGCGAGCAAACACAATGATCGAGACGTGGAAAAACTGGGAAGGCCAGGTGGCCGATGGATTCCACCTGCGCCAGTATCTGGGCGGATCGGAGCGCGGGCCCGTTTTCCTGACCGACTACGGCGAGCAAAAGGCCGCGATGAAGCTGATTGCCGCGGACGGGCAGAACGCCGATGCGCAACTGGGACGCTGGGCGTTGGCCGCAAACCTGACGCATCCGCATTTGCTGCGGGTGTTTCAGACGGGGAGATGCGAAGTCGGCGGAGCGCGGATGATCTACGTGGTGGAGGAATGCGCGGATGAGGACTTGTCGCAAATTATTCCGCAGCGCGCTCTATCGCCAGCGGAAGCGCGCGATATGCTGCGTCCAGTGCTTGAGGCGCTGGCGTATCTCTACGACAAGGGACTGGTCCACGGGCACGTGAAGCCGGCGAACATCATGGCGGTCGGGGAGCGACTGAAACTCTCGAGCGACGGGATTGCGGCGGCACGCGACAAACGCGTCGAGCGCGGCAAGCCAAACGCTTACGATGCGCCCGAGGTAGGAACGCGGGGAGCTTCCGCGGCGGGTGACGTTTGGTCGCTGGGCGTAACGCTGGTGGAGGTGTTGACGCGACACCTGCCAACCTGGGAATGGAAGGGACAGGAAGAGCCGGGGCTGCCGAAGGCGATTCCGGCGCCGTTCGGCGATATCGCGCTGCAATGTCTGCGACGAGACCCTCAGCGGCGATGCACTCCGGCGGAGATTGGCGCGAGAGTTGATCCGGATGCCCCCGCGCTCGGGACAGAGACGCGCCCGATCGCACAGCCGGTCGTGCGCGCTCCCAAGACGCAGGGACCTGCTAAGCGGCCAGACGAGGCAAGTCCGAGACCAGCGGTGAACGCGCGTGGTGTATCGCCGAAGAGAGGCTACGCGATTCCGGCGATCGCCATCGGAGTCGTGGCGCTCGTCGCTTTTTTTGCTGCCGAGAAGCTGATGCGTCGCGGGACGGGGACTTCGCAAGAACCGGCGGCGGTTGCGGCGAAACAGCCCACGACAAAGCCGAAATTGAAGTCGAGTGATACGAGTCCGGCCGCGGAGACAATTGGCGCAAAGCGGTCCGTTGCCAGCGACGCGACTCCGGTGATCGCGGCGCCGGCACCGAAACCTGTGACCGAAAGCGTGGCGGGCAAATTCGCGGGCGGCGCCGTAACGCATCAGGTGCTGCCCAATGTGCCGCAAAGCGCACTGGCCACGATCCGGGGCGCGGTGCGGGTTAGCGTGCGCGTGCAGGTAGACGCATCGGGCAAAGTCGCGCGAGCGGATTTGGATTCCTCCGGACCGAGCAGGTATTTCGCGAATCTGGCACTGAAGGCTGCGCGAGACTGGCAATTTGCGCCGGCGAAGGTGGAGGGCCAGGACGCTTCAAGCGAATGGATTCTGCGATTTCAGTTTGCGCAGGACGGCACGAAAGTGACTCCGATGGAAAAGGTTCCCACCTAACCAACGCCACTGACCGCACCCTTCGCTCCGCGACGCACCGGCACCCAACCCGCTCAAAGGGTGATCGAGGTTTCTGAGCGGAGCGGTGCTGACTATTTTTTCGGAGTGAGGCGCAGAATGTTACCGGCGTCCGTGATGACGTAAATGGAGCCGTCCGTGCCCTGCTGCACGCCGCGAACGCGCTGTCCGAGATCGGCGAGTAAGTGCTCCTCGGCGACGACGCGGTTGCCATCGAGCACGAGTCGTACCAGAAACTTTCCGTACAGCGCGCCGATGAAGAGATTTCCCTTCCAGTCCGGGAACATGTCGCCGGTGTAAAACATCATTCCGCAGGGACCAATATCCGGATACCAATAGTAGATGGGCTGTTCAGTTCCTTCCTTGACCTGGGCGCCGCTGCCAACCACTTCTCCAGAATATTGCCGTCCGTAGGAAACGTTCGGCCAACCGTAATTTTTCCCTGCGTGAATGATGTTAATCTCGTCGCCACCCATTGGGCCGTGCTCGTCGAGCCATAGGTCCCCCGTGGCGGGATTGATGACGACACCCTCCGGATCGCGATGCCCGTAAGAAAAAGTTTCCGGTAAGACGGTCCCTTGACCGAGAAACGGGTTGTCCTTGGGGATTGAGCCGTCGGGATTGATGCGGGCGACGCGGCCGGTGAAGTTGCGAAGGGTGTCGGGATCGCTCACCTGATGATCCGCGGGATCTCCTTTCGCATCGTAGAGCATAGACCGATCGGCACCGGTAACGAAGAGCGTGCCGTCCGGAGCGAAGAGGACGCGTCGATCGAAACCGTCGACGAGGACCTGCAGGTGCTCGAGACTTTTTTCGTCGTCGCTCAGGCGCGCGCGGGCGGCGTGTTCAGTGCCGAGGGGCTTGGCGCGGCGTTCGGCAAGCGGCAGATTCAACTGCCTGCCGTAAAACGAATTGGGCCACACGCCGGGATCTTCGCCGGGCGGCGGAGCATAATAGGTGAAGTAGATGAGGCGATTCTCCGCAAAGTGCGGATCGAGGACTATGTCGTGCAGGCCGCCGGCGCCGACGACCTTGACGCCGGGCACTCCGGCGAGAGGCGCGTGGACGACGCGATTCTGGTCCGCGATGCGCATTTCTCCGTTGCGTTCGGTAACAAGGATATTGCCGTTGGGGAGAAACGCCATCGCCCACGGGCTATCGAGGCGACTCACGACCGTTTCCACCGCGAGCGGAGGCGAGGTTTTCTGCGGGGCGGGAGCACCCGTCTGGCCGGGGAACGCGGGCTTCGGCGCGGGATAGTCGGTGGCCTTCGGAGCCTGGGCGCGGGCAGGCGATGCAATCGCAATCAACCAAACCAGCACTGCCAGCGCCAACACGAACTTCCTCATGGATCCTCCCTCGATGGACCGGAGGCAGGTTACCCGGAGTCGAAAGATTAGGCAACCTGCCCGGCGGAGCTTTCGGCAGCTGCACCTACGAAACGCGTGGTAAGGTTCGGCGAGATGACTGCCCCACGCGAAGTTCGGCGCCGAGGCAGGCTGCCGGCACCATCAAGATCATTCCCGCGATCCACCACCACAGTGGCGCTTGGTGCGCCTCCGGGAAGGGTGCCGCGATCATGACGTAAAGGGTGAACGCGACTTCGACCGCGCTCATGATCGCGGCATGCCAAATCCTGGCGCGTTTCGCGATCCAGGCGGTGACGTAGCCGCCGAGGCCAATGGAGAATGTTGTGTAGGCCAACATCAGCAGCCGTGCTGGGAAATTACGACTGAGGGCGGCCGCGTCGGGAAGCGTGACGGCGAACATGCGCATCAGCAGCGGATCAACCGCCGCTTCGATGCCGAATGAAATGATGGTCAGAACGACAATTCCGGCCAACACCGCGAGCACGCTGCGGATCATAATTAAGCTCCTTGGTGGACGTCCGACTCAATTTCACAAACCCCGCGACAGACCGCTAGGCCCCGAGACCGGTGTTCTCGGCGGCGCGCTCGATTTCGGCGTTGATCTCACCACCGATCAGGAAGGCGAGGCCGGTGACGTACAGCCAAACCAATAGAATCATCACGGCGCCGAGAGATCCATATGTGGCGCTGTAGGTGTTGAAAAAATGCAGGTAGATGCGCAGGCCTACGGAGGACGCCAGCCACAAGAGCATACCGAATAGCGAACCGGGAGTGATCCAGTGCAAGCGATGCTGCTCGAGATTCGGCCCGCAGTAGTAAACCAGCGAAAACGAAATCATGACGAATAACGCGGACGCCGGCCAGCGGAAGTCTTTCCAGGCGGTGACGAGGAATGAACTCCAGGAGAACTCGGCCGCCATCCAGTCGACGAAGTGGTTACCGACGAACACCATGAGTAACGCAGAGAGCCACAGAATCGCGATTACGAACGTCAGCCCGAGTGCTATGGCGCGCACCCTGAACCACGAGCGCGCTTCACGCACACGATACACGCCGTTGAGAGTCGAGATCATCGCGCTCATTCCGCCGGATGCAAACCAGAGTCCTACGACGATCCCGAAAGTCAGTTTTCCTCCGCCACTTCGGGATGCGAGCTCATCCATGACCCGGTCAAAAAGCTGCGCGGCCTCGGTCGGAAGAAGGTCAGCGAAGTTTGAGAGCAGCGTGGCCAGGAATTGAGAGCCTCGGGAGGCAAACAGGCCGAAAAGGGCGAGCATGAATACGATCAAGGGAAAAATCGCGAGAACGAAATCGAAGGCGAGCCCCGATGCGCGGGCGAAGAGATCGTCTTGCGCGATTGCGCGAAGGAGTCTGTAGGCCAGGCGAGGCGGGGTGAGGCCGCCGAGTTTCCAGAGCGATCGCAGGCGCCGCGGCGGCGGCGGCGACGCTGTAGTCATCATTTACTTGGACAAACTACACGCTGGCCGCGGCGAGGAGCCAAGAGGCCAGGTAACCCGGATGATTGCGCGAGCGCGGAGTCGTCGCGGTGGCGATAGCTCGAAGCGCCGAGGCGGGCGGTGCTGGCAAGCGGCATAGTGCGTTTGCGAGAGACGCGGGCCAAGGCAGAGATGAGTTTGTGAAGGCAGCGGCGATTTCGCTTCCATCGCCTCGCACACGAACCCGGTGGGTAAGAACCGACTGCGACGCGCGAGCGTCGTGCGCGCCCTCGGAGAGCGTGGCGAGACGTAGCTCCCTGCCGCATCCTTGCGAGACGGAAAAATCTGCGTAGGTGGCAAGCCCCGCGACACGACCGGGGTGTCGCGAGAGATGCGCGCGAAGCAAACCGTACCAGAGCTGCGCGGAATCTCCATGGGCCGGGAATGCGACCGCTCCCTGGTGGGTGAGCGCAGCAGCGAAAAGCCTGCAATCAGCGTAGCGCTCATCGTAGATGACCGCGGTGATCGGAGGAAGGACTGGCGAAGCACCGGTTTCGGATGCGGCGTTCGCGGAGACAGCACTCGTGCTCCAAATCGCCCCGGGAAGGGCGGCTGGGACAATCGCCGCTGCACCTGCGCCCTTCAGAAAGTCGCGTCTATTCATGGGTGGCTCCCGTAAGCGGAGGCTGCATGCGAGCAGACGCAGGCCGCGTGATATACGCGGAGATCAGTTCCAGCTCGCTATCGGTGACTTCGATGCGAGTGTGCGGCGGCATCCCGTTGATGCCTACCCGTGTGATTTTCTTGACGTAGTCGGCGGTTAGGTCGGTGCGCGATTCGAGCAGTGCGCGATCCTTGCCCAGGCGACGGCCGAGCATGATCGTGCCGGTTCCTCCGGCGAGGTGGCAATAGCCGCAACGGGCGTGAAAGAGTTTATTGCCCTCCTCGAGCTTCTGCGCGGAATCGTACGCTGGCTTGGCCTGAGGAACGCGCGAATGCGCCATGCCGATGCAGATCGCGATCGACATCGTCACGGCAAACAGCATGAAAGGCGCGAGCGAACGGAAACGCGGTACCGTGTTCACGCGCGGACTCCGCGAAACGCCTTCGGCCAAATGCCCTGCTTGCCGGGTGCGAGGATTCCGTTGGGATCGAGCGCGTCCTTGACCGCTTCGTTGAGGCGAAGGAGCGCGTGATTGTTGTAATCGAAGCTGAGCGCGACGTCGTCCATGAAGGATATGTGCGTGCGGTATTCGCTGTAACCTTCTTTGGCTGCGTCGGCGACCAGGACTTTGAAAAGGTTGCGGACCTTAGTGGTCATGGCCGTATCATCGCGGTCGTAGATCATCATGTTGACGTTGATGGCGTAGCGATCGAAAAGGGTGAACGAGCCGTAGTAGTCCACTCCGATTTCTTCGTAGCGCCTCTTGGTGCTGTGGAACTGCTTGAGGACGTGCTCACCGCCGGCCGGCAACACGGGCGAGAATCCCAGATGGCCGCCGCGACCGCCGCGCCAGTTGATGATCTGAAGGGGGTTGGTGGTGGGAACACCAGCGCCGGAATTTTCGATGGGATCGCCACGATGCCACTTTGCGACTTCGAATTCCTGTTTTGTGTGTTTCGCGAAGGCGGCTTTGATCAATTTGGCGTTGGCTTGGTTGACTTCGTCGTAGCCGAACAGTCTGAGGTTGACTCCCCACCAGCCGAGATTCCATTTGTCGAGAATGGAGCGCAGAACGTCGTCGGGCAGCGCACCATCGCCGTCATACCACTGGCTGCGCGGCGAACGCGTGGCTACGACGCGGAGGGAATTTCCAATGCTAGGGTTTTGCTGGAGGACACCGTTCAGGCGCAGCGGCTGGAGGGTGTCGATGGCCCAGCCAATGTCGTCCGGATCCGGGAGCTGCATGTTCAGGCCCAGCGTGGCTTCCGGCTCCGGCATGAGCCACATGCCCATTTTGGTGACTACGCCGTAGTTGGATTGGACGAAGACCTGGTCCCACGAGGGGCCGAACCCGTACTTGAACAGATGCCAGTTGGGGCTGTTGGACATGGCGCCGGTGCCGGTGCGGATCTTTTCGCCATTGGGCAGGACGATTTCCATTCCGCAAATGTTTTTCGTGTTTTCGCCGTAGGGCGTGTAGCCGTAGCCGCGCTCGAGGGCGTTGCCTACGACACTGCCCCAGGCGTTCGCCGGAACGGACATCCAGAGCGGAATCTTGTGTTCCTGGAGATAGGCGAAGAGATCGAAGAACCCGACGCCGGGTTCGATGAGGCAATAGCCATAGCGCTCGTTGACCTCGATGATGCGTTTCATGCGTCCGAGGTCGAGGACCACCGTGCCGGGCATGTTGGGTGCAGCGGCTCCGTAGCCGAGATTTTTCCCTCGCGAGATCGGCCAGAGAGGAACCTTGTATTCGTTGGCGAGGCGCACGATGGCCTGGACTTCTTCGGCGGATTGCGGGCCGACAGCGGCGCTGGGAGTGTGCTTGTCGGCGTCGCCCGGGGCGTAGATATCCATGTAAGTGTAGCGGTCCTCTTCGGTTGAAAGGACCCACTGGCGGCCGACCACGCCGGCAAAGGCGTCGAGCGCTTTCTGGAATTGTTTTTCGGTTACGTTTGGTGGAAGCACCAAGGACATTTCTGACCGCTCCAGATGGGCTGGATCATCGCTACCCGCCCCAATTCGGCACCCTTCATATCACAAATCAGCGGGTGCGCTCCACAGGTGAGATGGGCGGGTCGATGACCAGAGGATCGATCCGCCTGCGGCGAAAAATCGGACGTGCCTAGCGTGCTCCTGCCGAAACAGCGTCGCCGCATCACCATAGCTCGCGGCGGGGCGGCGCCAGACACGGCACCCTGCGCCCCAGCGAAACCGATGGCAGATCTGAAGGAGCACCCCATCTTGCGGCCAGCTGTACGGGTATTGCACTCCTGGACAGGGGGAACGCGACGGACGTCCGCGATATGCTGGTGGAGGGTAAACTTTAGCTATACGAGGATGGCGAGGAGACGGCCTTTCGCTGCTTCCGAGCTACGCGCAATGCGCGCCGCGGGGTCGGTTGCGTTGTTCGTGTAGCTGGGGGAGTTTCTTCAGGCATTTCGAAGGAAACAGGGATTCACAATGGTGCCGGTGTTCCAACGTCTATTTGCGGCCGAAGAGGAAGTAGAACGCCCGAAGGCTGCCAAAGAGACTCCGGAACGGGCCTCAGAAGAGGTGGCCACAAAGGATCGTGTGTCAGGCCAAGGGACAGAACACGTGACGACGGTCGCGAGTCAATGCCCGGTGCGGGAGTCGCCGAGCGGACTGATACCGGCGAGCAAGCTTCCTTCGGCGGTAGGGGCACTGGCTGAACTTTTCGCCGAGGCGCCCTCGGCCGAAAGGTCGAGTACGGACAAGGCTGCGGAGTCGCCGAAAGTCTCCGAACGGAAGGTCGAGGAACCGGCAACAGACGGTGCGCCGAAGCGGCGAGGCCTACTTGCACGATTGCTGACGTTCAAGCGTCCACCGGTGACAGCGCCGGAGAAGTTGATCGCCAGCGAGGAAGACGGCAGCAACAAAACATCCGTGGAAACCTTGGCTGAGGCCGGGCGGGAAGTCGGCGCGAAGATGGAGGCCAACACTACGGCTGAACCATCTGGCGAGACCGAGTCGCTAGAGTTTGTCAACAACGCTTTCGCGGATTTCGCAGCTTCAAAGGGAATGCCAGAGCCTCCAATCCTGGCCGAAACACTGCCATCGGCTGCGGACGATTTCGAGAGGCTATTTCCGTCCGAGCAAACTTCCGCCGAGGCGGCGACTGATATTTCGACAGACATGCGTGATCAATTGCAGGAGGAAGTGCGCGCGCCAGAATCCACAAAGGCTTCAGGCGAAGTCCGTGTCGAAGCGCTGGTTGGGCTGGGCGCCAGCATCGTCACCGAGCCGAGTCTTGCCGAGAAGGTGCAGACCCCTACGGCCAGTTACGAATCCGCGCAAATTAACGGCGGCGTGGCGTTCAGCGCCGACACACGACACGGCGCCGGGACGGGCCCGACGTCCGTCGAGCCCCCCGTCGAAGTGCGGCGAGGCGCCGCGCGGCTAGGGTCAAATGAAACGTATTGGCCGTACGAAAGTCCATACCCGGCCGCTGGCGAGCCACTGAACCGAGAACACGCGAGCGAGAAGACAGCACAGATTCCAGAAGACGCGTGGCGAACGACGCCTGCGGAAAAGCGGGAGGAGTTGTTCACGCCGAACTCTTCGAAGCCGGAGGCGCCTCAGAGACCTTACAAGGAGTGGGCGTTTGACGAAAAACTCGCGAGCCATCGCGAATGGGTGGAATCGCACGGCCTGACCGGCCAGCGCGCCGACCTTTCAGGCGCTGAGATGGAAGCGTCGGACCTGATCAGCGTTAATCTGCGACTGGCTGATCTTCACGACGCGAATTTGCGCGCCTCAGACTTGCTGCTCGCGGACCTGCGCGACGCGTGCCTGGTGCGGGCCGATCTCGAGGAAGCTTGCCTGGTGGGCGCGAATCTGGAAGGCGCAAATCTGGAAGGCGCGTCGCTAGAAACTGCGATGGGGCTGGTGCCGCGCCAATTCGCGGGAGCCAACCTGCGAGACGCACTCCTGGCACCGCAGCTAATGGAATTCGAGGCGGTCGCGGCATTCCAGCGCGCTTCGCAAACTGCGTTTCGCTATTTTGGCGCCATGACGGCGGCAAGCATGCTGTCTTGGCTGGTGATTTGGAAAACGCGGGATGCACAGCTTCTGACGGATTCGGCCATAATCCCCTTTTTGCATTCGCATGCTGCCGCGGCCGCGCTGCCAACGGTGGAATCCTATCTGATCGTACCGGTGGCGTTATTCATCCTCTACCTGCTGTTCCATTTTCACCTGCAGCGGCTCTGGGATTCCGTGATGGAATTGCCTGCCATCTTCCCCGACGGGCACGCCCTTGGCGATCGCGGGCCGGGAATGATCTCGGGATTGCTGCGCACCCATTTCCGTTGGATGAATCCCGATCCATCGTCCACGCGAATGGTGGAAAAGGGAGTATCACTGCTGGCGGCCTATTGGATCGTGCCGGCGACGCTGCTGCTTTTCTGGGCGCGCTACCTAACGCGGCAGGAAATCCACGGCACGATTCTGCAAGCGCTGCTGGTGGTGATTGCAACGGGGATTGCAGCCTACGCCACGACGAAAGTGGGACGGCCGCAGGAACGCTGGGCATTCGAAAAAAAGTGGGCGCAACGGCTGATCGCGAAGATCCAAGCGACCAACCCCATTTCGGTAGCGAGCGTCCTCGGAATTGTTCTTCTGCTGCTTTCGGCCGGGACAATTGCAGGAGTGCCGCACGACCGCAGCCGCGCGCCGCAGTACGGGGCAGCGAGCGTTCGACGATGGGCGGCAAACGCGTTCTGGTGGATGGCCTACGATCCGTATCCCGACCTGACGGAGGCGTCTATTTCGCGGAGGCCGACGAACTGGAATGGCGCAGACGAAGAGGTCGCTTTCGTGGACGGCCTGCGCACGAACAATGCAAGATTTCGATACGCGCAGGCGTACGGGGCATTTTTGGCGAACTCTCATCTGTGGCGCGCGGATTTCCGGGGAGCATTTTTGTCCGAGGCGGACCTGCGCGGCGCGGACCTCGGACAGAGCAATATGCGCTTTGCGGTGATGGACCACACGCAGATGAATCACGCGAATCTCGATCGTTCGAACCTCGATGGGGCGGACCTTCGCCGCGCGGATTTGCGGTACGCGAATCTTTCATACTGTTCGCTTGTGGACGCGGTACTAGTGGACGCGCGTCTCGACGGCGCCAGTCTTTATACGGCTCGGCTGACCGGCGCCACGATGACACGAGCGAACCTGGGGAAAGCCGACTTGCGCGAATCGTATTTGGACTCAGCGCACATGGACCATGTTGACCTTCGGAACGCCTATCTCTGGTCGGCGAGGCTGCCCGGGGCGGACCTCGGCGGCGCGCAAATGGAGAGCGCGATCCTGATTGACGCAAACTTGCAGGGCGCGAATCTGGGCGGGGCGCAATTGACGGGAACGGTGTTGAATGGCGCGGACCTGACGGGAACGAGTCTTGAAGGCACGGATCTTCGGGGCGCGCTGGGACTGAGCGCGAGTCAAGTGTGCTCAGCGAAGTCGCGGCGCGGCGTCGTGCTCGATCCGAATATGCAGACTCAGGTCGAGGCACAGTGCGGGAAATGAGCGACGCTTCTTGCGCCGCTATTCAGACGCTAGACCAGGGAGTGGCGGCCTGGAGGCGTTCGTTGACGTTGTTGATATTCTTCACACCTTGATCCGCGAGCCAATCCTCAAGCGCTTTCACCCCTTGTTTCGAGTAAACCGGGATGGCTTCTTTCCAGGTGGCGCGGCCGCAGAGCACACCTGAAAACTTGACGCCTGATTCACCCGCAAGCTCAAGTGTCTCGCTGAAAACGTCGTTGCTGACGCCGGCCGAAAGATAAATAAACGGCAACTTGGTCGCGGTGGCAGCGCGAAGGAAATGCTCCTTGGCCTGATCGCGGGTGTATGCGGACTCACCCTTGCAGGCTTTGGTACCCGCTACGTAGGCCATATTGACGGGGACCTCGACCTTAAGGACATCCACGCCGTACTGGGGTTTTGAATATTCCGCCATGCTGCGCGCCACGATATCGGGCTTCTTGCGAGCGTAGGCGACGCCTTTCTCATCCGCGCCGTCTTCGTATCCGATCAGTTCGAGGAAAAACGGCACGTCGGAAGCGGTACACTCCGCGCCGATACGCTCGACCCACGCATGCTTAATCTCGTTGACGGACTGTGGATCGAACGGCGTGTAATACAGCAGAATCTTGATGCAGTCGGCGCCCGCAGCGACGAGACGGCGGACAGACCAGATGTCGAGAAGGTCAGGAAGCCGGCCGGGACGCGTGTTGTCATAACCGCTGTTTTCATAGGCGAGCAGCAGCCCGGCATTCTTCGATCGAGCCAGGGCGGCGGGAAGTCCGTATTCCGGATCGAGCAGGATCGCACTGGCATGCGGAGTGAGGACCTTCGCAACGGCCGTCTTGAATTCTTCGAGCATCTGCGCGGTAACGGCCTTCTTGTCCACGCCTTTATCCTTGGCGATGGTACTCATCAGAGAGCCGCGCTGGTCCATGGCCGCGGCGGCGATGACGTCGCGCGAGTTGGATACGGCTTTCATGCCCTTCAATTTTCCCGGCGTGAGTTTCATGGCGTTCAGATCCCCTCGATGTACATGAGCTGTGGATGGCCTTCGCGGCATTTTAACATGGGGAATAACGAGCTGAAACAAGGAGAAATCAATTCCACCGCAGAGACGCAAAGTGCCCAGAGAAACGTAAGACGGCAGTGGGAAATTACAAGAACAAGACGTGGTGCTGGTTGACGCAGGAGACGCTGCCCCCCGAATCAGTGGTCGAGGCAAGCGCGCTGAGATCGTCGAGGAAGCTCGGGCCGATCGAGGCGAGCATCGGTACGGCGCAGAGGGTGCGTTCCTGTAGGCCGCCGCTCGGATAGAGCGAATCGAGCAGGATGCGCTCGTGACGGTCGAGAACCCCCGAGCGGAAGTTTTCGGCGCGAGCGACTTTTCCCCTCAGTTGCTCAATCTGATGGAGCATCTTCCGTTCGGAGGCATGCAGAGCCTCCAGAAGCGTGGAGTCGAGACGGCCGAGCGGCTCTTCGTAAGCCTGTACCATGGCTCGGATGCCTGCTTCGCTGCCGTCGAAACGGCTGGAGAGTTCGGCCGGGAGCGATTTCTGCTCCATCTTCGCGCGAAGGTGCTGTGGCCCGGCGAGAAGATCGCGAATCTCGAGACCGTACTGCCCGAGAAAGCGGGCGATCGGCGGCTCGATGATGGTGTAACTGGCGCGCGGGAGAATCGCGGGCATGTGGCCAAGAATCTTGCGATAGATGACCTGTGACTGGGCCATGTAGGCGACTTCCGCGGGGCCTCCGAAATACACCGCCGTGGGGAGAAGCGTATCCTGCACGATCGGCCGCAGGAGCGCGCTGGGAGTGAACGATTCCGGCGCGGACTGAACAGCTGCCGCGAGTTGATCGCGCTCGAACTCAGCGGCCCCGGCAAAGAATTTTCCGCTGCGGCTGCGAAGCGGCTCGCGGCGGACGCCAACTTTGTAGAAAAGCAGTGTGGTTTCGTGTGTGACTTTGACCTGGTCGTGGAAACCGGCGCTGTCGAGTTCCTTCGAACGGGCGAGCAACGATTCGCGGAGCGAGTCGGCTTCATCCAACGCGCGCAGGTACACGGGCGCGGCGAGGCGATGGAAACGAACGTCAAGCGGATCGATGAAGATAATACCCCGCCCCGCGAGAAGCCGCGCCATCAGCTTTCCGAATGCCGAGCCATACGTTTCCCCGCGCGCATAGGATTCGCGTAGCGCAAGAGCAACTTCCGTGGCGTAGGAACCTTCGAGAGTCTGCGCGGCGGTTGCTACGAGCGGCTCGACCTCAGCGCCAAGAATAACTTCGCCGACGTGCCGGCCGGCATCTCCGTCCTTTGCAGGCAATTCGTAGCGAGCAAGGCCGCTGCGCGTGTTCCAGAACGAATGATTAACCTCAGCGAGATCGTGATCTTCCGTCGCGAGCCAGAAAATCGGGACGGCGTCCGTGCCGCGGCGCGTGGTTTCGTCCGCGCAGCGAACGGCTGACAGAGCTTTGTAAAAGGTGAAGGCGGGACCGCCGAAAAGGCCGACCTGTTGGCCCGTTACAATCGCGACGGCGCCGGCAGAAAGACGGTCGAGATTGCGCGCGGTCGCGGGATCGAGCATGTTTCCCGGTGCGAAGCGGCAGTTCTGCTCGCGCAGAATTTCGACGACATTGCGCCGCACGGCCGAATCGAGATGGACTTCGCGCGCGGCAGCGTCAACACCGGCGGAGGTCGGAGGATGAGTGTAAAAAAATGACACACGAGCAAAATCCTCAAGAAAGGAAGTAAAAAGCTCGGTTGTGTGGGGAATCTCGCGGAACGGAATACAGTGGGACTCCATGGAGGCAGTCATGATACACGCGCCTCCGGACAGCGGCAACAGCGTGCCGCAATGGGCGCAGCGGATGTAGAGTCAGATTTCATCACCGATGGCATTGGATGATGAGTAGCGGCGAAGGATTCCTACCTCTTAGGTCACGGCCGTGGATTTGCGGCGATGAAGATCCTGCAGCGCGGCGACGTCCGGCGCGTGGCCTGCCATGGCGCGAATGCCGCGGGCGGCGGCGCTGGCGGCCGAGAGCGTGGTGATGCAGGGAACGCTGTAACGCACCGCGGCGCGACGAATGGATTTTTCGTCGTAGAAGGATTCGCGGCCGAGCGGCGTGTTGATGACCAGATTCACTTTGCCCGTTTTGATCAGGTCCACGATATTCGGGCGCCCTTCGTTCACTTTATAGACGGATTCGATTTCGATGCCTGCGTGGGTTAGAGCCGCCGCCGTGCCACGCGTGGCGATGATTTTCAATCCGACGGCAGCGAGATCCTTGGCGACGGCGGCGACGTGGCGCTTGTCGTGATCGTTCACGCTGATAAAAACGACGCCAGATTGCGGCAAGCGCTGACCGGCGGCCATTTGCGCTTTGGCGAACGCGAGGCCGAACGTAGACGAGATGCCCATCACCTCGCCGGTAGACCGCATTTCAGGGCCGAGAATCGTATCCACGCCGCGGAATTTATTAAACGGAAAGACAGGCGACTTCACGGAGTAAAAATCGTGTACGGCGAGCTCCTTTACGCCGTTTACTTCCACAACCGGAAGCGTCAGATCTTTTAATTTGCGACCGGTCATCAGGCGCGCCGCAACTTTTGCGAGCGGGACGCCGGTGGCCTTACTGACATAGGGAATCGTGCGCGAGGCGCGCGGATTCACTTCGAGGACGTACACCGTGTCGTGCTGGATGGCGTACTGCACGTTCATCAAGCCGACGACGTGAAGCGCGCGGGCGAGGCGCACCGTGTAGTCCCGAATGTGCGCGAGGACTTCGGGCTTGAGCGTGACCGGCGGCAGAACACACGAGGAGTCACCGGAGTGGATGCCGGCTTCTTCGATGTGCTCCATGATTCCGCCAATGACGACATCTTCGCCATCGGCGAGAGCGTCCACATCAACTTCGGTGGCATCTTCTAGAAATTGGTCAATCAGAATCGGGCGCTTGGGATCGGAAACTGTGCCGATCTGCGCCGCCTGCGTGACATAGTCTTCGACCGTTCTCAAATCGTACGCAATCACCATGGCGCGCCCGCCGAGAACGTAACTGGGGCGGACGAGGACCGGCAGGCCGATTTCGGCGGCCATGGCAACGGCTTCCTGCGGCGCAAGAGCTGTGCCTCCGCGCGGCTGCGGAATATTCAGCTCCGCCAGCAGAGCGCCGAAGCGGCGGCGATCTTCCGCGAGATCGATTGACTCGGGGTCTGTACCAATGATCTTCGCGTGATTGCGTTTCAGTTCGAGCGCAAGATTCAAAGGAGTCTGCCCGCCGAATTGCACGATCACACCCTGTGGATTTTCGCGCTCGAGTACCGCAAGCACGTCTTCGAGAGTAAGCGGCTCGAAATAGAGACGGTCGGACGTGTCGTAGTCGGTCGAGACAGTTTCCGGGTTGCAGTTGATCATGACCGTTTCATAGCCGTCTTCCTTGAGCGAGAGAGCAGCGTGGCAGCAGCAATAATCGAATTCGATTCCCTGCCCGATGCGACTGGGCCCGCTGCCGAGGATGACGACTTTGGGGCGGTCCACGGCGCCCGATTCGTCCTCTTCCTCGTAGGTTGAATAAAGGTACGGCGTGAACGACTCGAATTCAGCGGCGCAGGTGTCCACGCGCTTGAAAACCGGAATCACGCCGAGTTCATGGCGACGCGCGCGGACGGACGCGGATTTGACGTTCCAGAGCTTGGCGAGCTCTTCGTCGCTGGCGCCTGAGCGTTTCGATTCCAGCAGCAGCTCGCGCGATATGCCGCGCAGCGAGCTAGCGGCGACGCGGCGGTCGAGCGCAACCATGTCCTCCATCTGGCGGATGAACCAGGGATCGATCTTGGTGAGCGAGCAAACCTCGTCGCGCGACATGCCGCGCTCGAGCGCCTCGAACAGCCAGTGGATGCGGTCCGGGCCCGGGACGTGGAGTTTTTCGCGCAAAAGCGCGGTGGTGACTTCAGCCGGGGCGCGCCACGCGGTGCTCGGCTCGAGCGAACGGATCGCTTTGCACAGCGCTTCCTGAAAGGTGCGGCCGATGGCCATTACTTCGCCGACGGATTTCATTTGCGTGGTGAGCGTGGCCTCGCTGCCCGGAAATTTCTCAAACTGGAACTTGGGAATCTTGGCGACGACGTAGTCAATGCTCGGCTCGAAGCACGAAGGAGTCTTGCGCGTGATGTCGTTGGGAATCTCGTCGAGCGTCATCCCGACGGCGAGCTTCGCGGCGATTTTTGCGATGGGGAAACCGGTGGCTTTGCTGGCAAGCGCGGAGCTGCGCGAGACGCGAGGATTCATCTCGATCACGACCATGCGGCCGGTCTCGGGATCGATGCCGAATTGGATATTCGAGCCACCCGTTTCGACGCCGACTTCGCGAATGATCGCAGCGGCTGCGTCGCGCATGCGCTGATATTCCTTGTCTGTGAGCGTCTGCGCGGGAGCGACAGTGATGGAGTCGCCGGTGTGAATGCCCATCGGGTCAACATTTTCGATCGAGCAGATGACAACAAAATTGTCGCGATGGTCGCGCATCACTTCGAGCTCGAATTCCTTCCACCCGATTACGGATTCCTCGATCAGCGCTTGGCGAACCGGGCTCGCGTCGAGAGCGCGAGCGATGGAGTCGGCGAATTCCTCGCGGTTGTAAGCGATCGAGCCGCCGGTACCACCGAGCGTGAACGACGGGCGGATGACCACGGGATAGCCCAGCTCGTCGGCAAGCTTGATCGCTTCGGGAATCTCGTTTACGACAGCGGACGCGGGAACTTCAAGACCGATCCTGCGGCAGGCGTCCTTGAAGAGGAGGCGATCCTCGGCGATTTTTATGGCGCGGAGCTGCGCGCCAATGAGTTTCACGCCATATTTTTCGAGAATGCCGGCTTCGGCAAGTTCAACGGCGAGATTGAGGCCGGTCTGGCCGCCGACGGTCGGGAGCAGGGCGTCGGGCCGCTCCGCTGCGATGATGGCCTCGAGATATTCCTTCGATAACGGCTCGATGTAGGTGCGATCGGCGATTTCGGGATCGGTCATGATCGTCGCGGGATTGGAATTGACGAGGATGACTTCGTAGCCTTCCGAGCGCAGAGCTTTGCAGGCCTGCGTGCCGGAATAGTCGAACTCGCACGCCTGGCCGATAACGATTGGGCCGGAGCCGATGATCAGAATTTTCTTGATGTCAGTGCGTTTCGGCATGTGGCTTCAAAACCAGCTACATCAGACCCTGCTCACCCCAGAGTCACACTCGAATCCGAATCCCAACCCCACCTGAAGCGGACGTCGCCAAAGCCTGAAATTTCTCCCCGCAATTATGATTCGCGCAATCTGGCTCCTGAATTCTTGCATGGTGGTCCCTAATTCATACTGGCCTTTCGGCAACGAGGAGAAATCAAATACGAACGCGCCTTTCGCATCCGATTGAAATTCCGCCCGTACCACTCCCTTTAAATCCAGCACGCGCAATCCGACATTCGGCACAGACGCGCCGGAAAGATCGGTCGTCTTTCCATGCAGCTTTCCGGAGAGGGTCAGTGGCGGATTGGAGACGCACTCAGCTGCCTGAAGCTCCGCCGACCAAACCAGAGCAGAGAACAGTATCGCGACACATCCCGCCGCAGCGTTTCTCATTTCCTATACTCACTCATCAGCGCGATAAAATCGTCGAAGAGGTAGCGGGCGTCGTGTGGGCCGGGCGAAGCCTCGGGATGATACTGAACGCTGAAAAGCGGCAGCGAGCGGTGGCGCATCCCTTCGTTGGTGTGATCGTTGAGGTTCACGTGAGTGACCTCGACGTCGCTCGACGGAAGCGATTCCGGGTCCACGCAGAAGCCGTGATTCTGCGCGGTAATCTCGACTTTTTCCGTGCGCAGATTCTTGACTGGGTGATTCGAGCCGTGGTGGCCGAATTTCAATTTGAACGTCTTCCCGCCCAGCGCCAGGCCACAAAGCTGATGCCCGAGGCAGATTCCAAAGATCGGGACGCGGCCGAGGAGTTTCTTGATGTTTCCGACGGCATAAGTGATCGGCTCGGGATCGCCCGGACCATTGGAGAGAAAAACACCGTGCGGTTTGAGCGCGAGAATGTCCTCGGCGGAGGTCTTGGCCGGGACGACGGTAACGTCGCACCCGTAGTCCACGAGAAGACGAAGGATATTTTGCTTGATGCCGAAATCGTAGGCGACGACGCGATGGCGACGTTCTTCAGCGGCCGCACTCCCCTTCTTCTCCCGGGCAGTGGTACCGGAAGCGGCTGTGCGGGTAATCGGTGCGGTGAGATCAATGGAGCCCTTGGTCCATTCGTATTTTTTCGGGGTGGTGACGCGGCCGGCTAGCTCCAGGCCCGCCATCGTGGGAAGCGCACGGGCTTCGGCGATCAATTGGTCGGTGGGAGCGTCGTCCGTCGAAAGAATGCCGCGCAGGGCCCCGACTTCACGGAGATGACGGACGAGTGCGCGCGTGTCGATGTCTCCGATGACCGGGACGCCGTGCCGTTCAAGATACTCTTGCGCGGTTTCGCTGGAGCGCCAGTTGGAAGATAGCTCGGAAAATTCGCGGACGACCAGCCCTTCGATGTAAGGCTTGCCAGATTCCTCGTCTTCGAGATTGGTGCCGACGTTGCCAATGTGAGGATACGTCAGGCAGACGATCTGCCCGGAGTAACTGGGATCGGTGAATACTTCCTGATACCCGGTGAGGCTCGTATTAAAAACGACTTCGCCGCCACGGCGGATGCGAGCGCCCGCCGCACGACCGTTAAATACTCTCCCGTCCTCGAGCGCGAGCGTCGCGCGTGCTGCGGGGGACTCGTTCAGTGTGTCCTCCAAAAGATGTCATTTCGATGCCGCGCTCACGGTTGAAGACGCAGTGAGCGATCCGAAGTGGTCCACGGGCCAGTACGCGAACACCGCTTTGCCGTAAATATACGGCCGCGGGACCGAACCGAAAACGCGCGAGTCGTTTGAGCTATCGCGATGATCGCCCATCACGAAGTACTCGCCCGGCGGAATGCGGCGCGCCGGATAGTTCGAGCCGTCGAGATATCCGGCGGGAACATACTGGTCCGGCAATTCCCTGCTGTTCACGTATACATTACCGGCGCGAATCTCGATCGTTTCACCCGGCAGCGCAACCACCCGTTTGATGAACGACTTCGAGCGATCCAGAGGATACCAGAAGACGACGACGTCTCCGCGCTCGATTGGCTCGAAGCGATAGATAAATTTGTTGATGAAGATGCGCTCCTGATCCGAGAGGAGCGGATTCATGCTGGTTCCTTCGACCTTTACCGGCTGGTAGAGAAAAATCATGATGACGATTGCCAAGCCCAGAGCCACGGCGAGGTCACGCGTCCAACTGCGCAGCTCGCGCCGCAAAGGAGGAAGAGGTATTTTTTCAGGCGGAGCCGGCGAGCCGATTTGAGGATCATTCTCCATGCTGTACAAACTCATTTATACCATGCCGACAAGCTGAGGCAAAGGAGGCAGAAGATCGAGTATTGGATACGTTTCGATGGAAACGTACGATCGATGCGAGGTGTCGGGGCTTGGGCGTTCCGCACAGGATCAAGGCCCCGGATTACTCTGAGTGCGTCTGTCTTTTACATCGTGGAAACACTGAGCATCGAGCAGCTTGAGGTAATCATCTACAGCAGCCGGCACCAGTTGAAGGTCCTTTCTGCGCTGTTCCAATCCCGCAGGATCGTCGACCGGCGCGAGAACCGCCTTCCCATTCTTGCAAGCTGTCTGGGTGCCCCAATGCTGCGGCTTGCCTTCGCCGGACATCACACGGTCGTAGAGATATGCATAGTCAGCCTTTGAGGCCTCGCCGGCCTCCACCGCTCGTCGCATCTCCGGCAGGACCCGCCGCTGAAACTCTGGAGTCTGGTGTTGCACGAGCAGCCAATAATTGTGCGCTGCAGCCCGACCGACAACGGAGATGGGCGGCCATTTGTACTTTTCATAGATCCGCAATAGCTCCGCATAATTCTTCCCGTCTACTTGTTTCACCTTTGATTCCAGGATGGGAACTTCCTTGCGGGCGGCTTGATCTTCCTTGGCCATTTCATCGAGTTCAGATTGCAGCGCGACGACTTCTTGCGGGTAATCCGAAACGTCCCAGTTGGCGGCGACGGTCGGTTTTTCCGAATCGCTGACACGCAGGAGTATCCAAGTCGGGTCCGGAATAAGGCCCGACTCGATTCTCATTTGAAACAGTGCGTGGTCGTTGTCCGATAGACGCAGAACGTACTCGTCAGCTCCGCTTGCGCTGCCTGCCTCGATACGCAAATCGCCGTTGACCACGGACGCGTCCAAAATTGACTTCTCGAGATGCGTCGAGCTGATGTGACTGAATTCGCCACCTTGGTCCATCTGAAAATGAACCGGCGCCGCGAGATTCCCCACGAGCCTGCCGTTGACAAGCTTCAGTGTCAGGATAAGGAAATTCTTGCCATCGAATTTCGAAACCCAAGTTCCCGCGTAGTCTTGCATTGCGCGGCGATTCGTTACTTTGACCTGAGCCGGGAGGGGTTCCGCAAAGCGAAGTATGCAGAGTGCGGCGGCGACAAGAATCAGCACCGTGCGAAAACAGTGCAATGACCGCGCGCTATTCACCCGTCACCTCCCCATGTCCTTCATCGAGGACGATTCTCAAGCAGGGTGCTACCGGCTGCCCTGATCTATGTTACCCCGTCACGATTTCAGGAATGGTATCGAAAAATCCCGCTCTACCAGCCGGGCCGCCGAATCGACGAGCAGGCACTTACGACTCACAATTGCACGAGTGCGGAATCCGGTGTACGTTGTAATCGTTGCAGAAAAGACAAAATAGAGCGAAAAGGTGAGCCATGAATCGTCGAGATTTTCTGAAATCGGCAACTGTTGTGTCGGCAGGCCTTGCGTTCTCAAAGGCGGAGTACGTGTTTGCAAGAGATGCTTCCACTGGCACCTGGCGAACGTTTGATGTAACAACGCACGTGGACGTCCTGAAACCTTCCGGAATTACGCGGATATGGGTTCCCGCTGCACTGATCAGCCCGACGCCTTTCCAGAAGACGCTCTCGAACACGTTCGAAGCTCCGGGCGGCACGGCGAAGCTCATCAAAATCAAAGCCGAATCACTCGGACTTATTTCGGCCGAATTTCCCGCCGGAGTCAAACCATCGCTCACGGTTACGAGCCGGGTCGCGACTCAAAACATTGCGGTTGATCTGTCCGAGCCTTCCAAAGGGCACAAGGCGAACCACGCCGAGCTCGAGTATTTTCTTCAGCCAACGAACTTCCTGCCCACCGACGGCATCGTGAAGGACACAGCGATTCAGGCCACCGCCGGCGCGACGACGGATATTGAGAAGGCGCGCGCGATCTATGAGTGGATCGTCGAAAACACGACTCGGAATCCCAAGACGCGCGGCTGCGGCCTCGGCGATATTCGCTTCATGTTGGAGACCAGGGACCTGAGCGGCAAATGCGCCGATCTGAATGCGCTCTATGTTGGCTTGGCGCGTGCGGCCGGCTTGCCGGCACGAGACGCTTACGGCATTCGTGTCGCGAAGTCAGAACTGGGATACAAGAGCCTGGGCGCCTCGTCCGAGAAGATCACGAAATCGCAGCACTGCCGCGCCGAAGTCTACCTGCACGACTATGGCTGGGTGCCCGTTGATCCGGCAGACGTGCGCAAAGTAATGCTCGAAGAACCGCCGGGCAATCGGCCGATGGACGATGACATGGTGAAGAAAGCCCGCACCCGTTTATTCGGTGCCTGGGAGATGAACTGGATGGCGTTCAACTTCGGGCACGATGTCGCTCTGCCCGGATCGAGCGGTAAGCCGGTGCCATTCCTGATGTACCCGCAGGCGGAGACTGCTGGAGCACGGCTCGATAGCCTTGACGCGGACACGTTTAAGTACGAGATCACCTCGAAAGAGACCACTTCCACGAACGGGTAGGGCGGATTCATCCGTCGAGTGCGAAGCCGAGAATGGCCATCGAGGCGAGCACGGCGGTTTCGGTGCGCAAAATATTTTCTCCTAGTGACACTTCGATGAAGCCTGCGGCGCGGGCCGACGCGATCTCGCCGTCGGTCCAACCGCCCTCGGGGCCGATCACCAGAGCGACGGAGCGAGATGCTTTCTCCTCAGGGGCCAAAGCCCCCTCTTGATGAGCGGCTGTTTTGTCGGAGATGAAGCTCCGACTCCCTAAACTGCCAGACTCCTTAAGCACGGTTCGGAGCGAAGGCACGTCCGATTTTTCCGAGAGTAAGATCTTGATGCTGGCGGAAGATTCGATGAAGGCTTTTTCCAGGGCCATCGGAATGCTCATTGCTGGCGGGCGAAGTCGGCGGGATTGCTGCGCCGATTCCAGAACGATTTTCTCCCAGCGTGCCAGGCGCTTCGGCGCCGCGGCTACCAGTGGCTTGTCGCTCCGCGCGGCGGCCAGCGGGATGATCTTACTTGCGCCGAGTTCCGTGGCTTTCTCGATGCACCACTCGAAGCGGTCGAATTTGATAAGCGAGAGGAGAAGCTCGATCTTCAGCGCCGGCTCGCGCGCGGGGATTGGCTCGACGAGGGCGAACACGATGCGATTGTCGCCGCGCTTCGAAATGGCCACGCGCTCAATTCTTGCGAGCCAGACGCGGTGGCCGTCGCTCAATTCGTAGAGCTGGCCCGGCTCGGCGCGAAGGACCCGGCCGAGATGCTCGGCAGCGTCACCATGAAGATTGGCGGAGCTCGACTCGAAGCGATCCACGAAGAAGCGACGGCGCATGGCAGGGATTGTATCGCGAGGAGGAGAAAACAGCAGGCGCAGAGGATAAAACCGCAGCGTGCGGCGGGCGCCGAGGCGGATTGGCGACAGGTTGCCAAGCATCGGCGCCAGGTACCGCATGCTCTTCCGCTACGAAGACGAGTCGCTTGCAAAGTTGCCTCGCCTTCCAGAGATTTATCCGAAGATGTCTTTTACTTTATCGAAGAAGCTGGAGGAACGGTCAGCGGGTTTGTTTTCGACTTTCATGGTCTGGCCAAGTTGTTCGAGCGTACGGCGTTGGTCGCGGGACAGCTTCGCTGGGATCACCACGCGGATGTTCACGTAGAGATCGCCGCGACCGCCGTGCGGATTCGCGAGCCCCTTCCCCTTTTGGCGGAAAATCTGGCCCGACTGCGTGCTCTCGGGAATCTCGAAATCGGCATCGCCCTGCAGCGTGGGAATTTTTATTTTCGCGCCAAGCGCGGCCTGGGGAAAACTGACCGGAATTGTGCAATAGAGATCGGCGCCACGACGCTCGAAGAACGGATGCTCCTTCACTTCGAGGAAAATATACAGATCGCCGGCGGGGCCGCCGTTCGTGCCGGGTTCGCCCTGACCGGACATGCGAAGGCGCGTGCCTGAGTCCACTCCGGCGGGCACGCCGACCTCGAGCGTGCGCTCGCGCTCGATGCGGGCCTGGCCGCGGCATGTCTCGCAAGCTTCGCGGATCACCTGTCCTGCGCCCTGACACGCAGGGCATGTGCGCGTAATCGAAAAGAATCCCTGCTGATAGGCCATTTGACCCCGGCCGCCGCACGTTTTGCAGGCAGCCATCCCGCTACCAGGCTTGGCGCCCGTTCCCTTGCAGGATTCGCAGTTCTCGCGGCGGACCAGGCGGATCTTGGTGCTCACGCCGGTGGCAGCATCCTCAAAACTGAGGGACATGTCGTAGCGCAGATCGGCGCCACGCTGGCCGCGCGAACCGCGCCCACGGCGACCCGCGCCGCCAAAGGCTTCGCCGAAAAGATCGCCGAGAATGTCGTGGAATTCCTCGAAAATTACGGAATTGAAGCCGCCGCTCTCGAATCCGCGGCCACCGAGTCCGGCGTGTCCGAAACGGTCGTATACGGGACGCTTCTGAGGATCCGAAAGAACGCTATAGGCCTCTGACGCCATTCGGAAATTAATCTCAGCCTCCTCTTTATTTTCGGGATTGCGGTCGGGATGCCACTTGAGCGCGGCCTTACGATATGCGGACTTGATCTGGTCGGCAGAGGCATCACGCTCGACGCCGAGGATCACGTAAAAGTCAGGCTGTGTTTCCGACGCCATTATTCCGTCGTTCCCTTTCGGAAAAACAAAACCGAGAGCGCCTAGCGCTCGTTCTTGGAGGCGCGCGCGGACTTTGGCTCGGGGGCGCTGGCCACGCGGACCATCGCAGGCCGGAGCACGCGATCGTGAAATAAGTAGCCGGGCTGCATTTCACTAATGACAGCGCCGTCAGAAAATTCAGACGTCTCTACGCTCTCGATCGCGTGGTGAAAATGGGGATTAAACTCCTGGCCCACCGATTCAATTCGCGTAAGTCCCTGCTTGGCCAGCGCTTCCCACAACTGGCGCTGGATCAGTTCAAAACCCTTACGATATTCGGCGGTGGCTGAATCATTCGGACCGCCCAGCGCGCGGTCGAACGCGTCAAGGACGGGAAGAATGTGCTCGACCAGCAATTCGACGCCGCGATGACGATCCTGCTGACGCTCTTTTTCAACGCGCTTTCGGTAGTTTTCAAAATCGGCCTGTCGCCGGACGAGCGTATCCATCAGCTCCCGCTTTTCGGCGAGCAGTTTCGAGATCTCATCGGAAGCGGACTCCGAATCCGTCTCCGCGCTTCGCTCGGCCGCGCGCTCCTGCGGCGAATCGTCCTCGCGAGAAATCGGAATAGGGTTTCGATCTTTGTTTTTGTGGTCGCTCAAGGTGTCTTCGCTTCGTCGGAATTTTCGGAGAAAAATTGAGCCATGAAAGCAACGGCAGTAATTACGCGCTCGTAGTGCATGCGCATGGGAGCCAAAATCCCGAGCGCTCCTACCTGATCTTTATTCGAATACGATGCGGAAACGAGCGCGAGATGCTTCCCGGCATTCGACATCTTGTCCAGGCCCAGCTCGACGTGCACGGGTTCGGGCGCCTCGATGCAACCGCTGAGGAGCTCGATCAGGCGATCCTTTTCCTCGATGGCTTCGAGGAGTTCCCGCAACTGCTCCTGATTCGTGAATTCGACGGCGGAAGCCATCTGCGCTGCGCCTTCGACGTAAATCCTGCGCTCGGTGCTTTCGCCAAGAACGACAGGATCGCAGAGCATCAGCGCGTCATCGGCGATGCGGCCGTATTGTTCGCGATCTCGCTCGACTTGCGCGCGAAGATCGGCTCGCATGGCGGCCAGCGTCCAGCCTACGTAATGGCGGTTGAGATGAGTCGCGATGCGGTCGAGGTCTTCCTGGCCAAAAACGCGCCCGGGCTGAATCACCTTGTCGCGAGTGAGGCCGCCCGTAGTCACGAGCACAACAAGCACACGGCGATCCGGCACCAGAAGAAATCGCACATGCTCGACGACGCTGCTGGCCAGGGGCGGCGAAATAAAGATTCCCAAACCACGCGAGACAGCAGCGAGGACGTGGCTCGCCCGCTCCATCACAGCCTCAGGTGTTTGTGCCGCTGCGAGTTCTCGGCGAATCCATTGCCGGTCTTCGGGGCTGGCGGTCGCTTGGGCTGTAACCTGTTCGACGAAGAAGCGGTACGCCGCAGCAGTCGGCACGCGGCCGGCGGACGTGTGCGGCTGGTACAGATAGCCTTCGCTCTCGAGATCGGCCATCACGTTGCGAACGGTCGCGGAGCTCAGCGGCTCGACGTGCCGGTGCGCGACATTGCGCGAAGAAACGGGCTCGCCCGTTTCGATATAGGCTCGGACCACGTCGCTCAGAATCTGCTGGTGCCGCTTCTGTTGCAGAACCGTAGGGCTCATGGATTCCTGTAAGTCGTTCCTGAATAAAATTCTAAACGGCACGGCGAGCGGCGTCAACTTCGCTGCGAACGAAAAGTCTCGGGGAAGGAACATCATCGCGGGCACTCGCCAATCCCCGCGGCTCCAAAATAGAATCGGGCACAACCCCTGCGGATTGTGCCCGGTTCAGATCGAAAGAGATAATGAATAAACTAATCAGGTATCGCGGTCGCTTCAGGCATCTGGAGCTTGGCTTTTGCCAGCGCACGAACGATGTTGGTTTCCACGGTCTGTTCGGTCGTGTTGCGCACCGTTGCCAGCTCGCTCACGAGAAGATACTTCGCGCGTTCGAGCATCTTTTTTTCACGGAACGAAAGTGGCTTGGTCCTGCTGAGGGCAACGAGCCCCTTCAAGACGGCGGCAACCTCCATCAACGAACCTGTGCGCATACGGTCCGAATTCTCTTTGAAGCGGTGTTTCCAGTCGTGATGAGATGCTGAGCGGCCCTTTTCAAGGTAGGAAAGAACTGCGCCGGCTTGGGTTGAGCGGATGATGGGTCGCAACCCCACGCTTTCGATATTCGCCTGGGGCACCATCACCTTCAAGCCACTCGAAAGAATCCGCAACATGTAAAAGCGTTCCGATCTACCGTTCACATAACCAAAGCTTATCTGTTCGATAAGCCCTACACCGTGGTTCGGATACACGACTTTTTCGCCTAGCTTAAAGTCCATGAGTCTGAGTTCCTCCCCCGAACTGCGTCTTCAAATCTTAGGCTTATGCGAACGACGGCGTCAAGCGAATCCCATTAAATCGTACAGGATGAAAGTTGGTAAAACAGGCGTTTTCGGGCCAGTTTGGCAGGGCGATTGCCCTATAATCGGCCCCGTGCTGACGCTTGCTCTCGATACTTCTTCGCCTGCCGGAAGCCTGGCGGTGCTGCGCGACACGAAAGTAATCGGAACGGTCTCGACCTGGACGGACGAAATTTACTCTTCGCGTATGTTTCGCCACCTCGATTTTCTGGTGAAAGAGCTCTCCCTGCGCCTCGAGGAATTTGATCTGTTCGCGGTTGCGGCGGGCCCGGGCTCGTTTACCGGTCTGCGTGTGGGACTGGCAGCAGTAAAGGGCTGGGCCGAGGTCTACGGCAAGCCGATTGCGGCCGTAAGCGGCCTGGAAGCCATTGCAGCACAATCACATTCGCGGTCGTACTGGGTAGTACCAGTTGCCGACGCGCGTCGCGGACAAGTCTACTTTGGAATGTATCGGCGAACCGGTGATCCCAACGAAAACCGACTTACGCTCGAAGGCGAGGAGTGCGTGATGACGCCGGAAGAATTCCTCGACTCGCTGCACGCGCGGGGCGCAGTTGGCGAATGCACGATCGTGACACCTGCGTCCGCGCTGATATCCAGCACGGTGTCTCGTGATGAGACGACACGCGCCGCGACCGAAGGGATTCGAGTGGACGAAGTGTCAGCGGTCCTCGCACCCCAAGTCGGACGACTCGGCTATTTGCGCGCACAACGCGGCGAAGTGGTTGACGCGCTCACACTTAACGCGAACTACGTCAGACGCACGGACGCAGAACTCCGCTGGAAGGCACCGAAGGAATCTTGAGCATTCGCCCGATCGAGACGCGCGACATGACGTCCACCATGGAGATACAGTCTGCGTGTCCTGAAATCGCGCAGTGGACGACACGGGACTATGCGCGGGTGGTGCAAGGCGACATGGCTGGATGGGTGGCCGAGGAGAAGATCGAAGTCGCCGGATTCATTGTGGCGCGCCGCGTCTCAAGCGATCTCGAAATACTCAACTTTGCGGTTCGGCCGGAGCGGCGGAATCGCGGAATAGGAGCGGCGCTACTTCGTCAAGCGCTCGATTGGGGCGCGGCGTTTCACGCCGAAAGAGCATTCCTCGAAGTGCGTGCTTCCAATCTCGCGGCGCTGCGATTTTACGAACACAATGGATTTGAAATGACCGGGCGCCGGCCGCGATACTACGTGTCGCCCATCGAGGACGCGCTTGTGTTCACGGCGCGACTTGCATCGTCATGAACTTGCGGAACCGTTCCCTCAACAGCTTTGCTGCTAGGATCGTCGCGTGAAAAATTTCGACGTTGCCATCATCGGCGGCGGCGTGATCGGCGCATCCATCGCGTTCGAGCTGACAGGCGCGAAATTGAGCGTCGCCGTGCTGGATCGCCAACAACCCGGCCGTGAAGCTTCCTGGGCGGCGGCGGGAATGTTGTCGCCCGCGCCAGACTCACCGCGAGACCTGCCGCTTGTACCACTGGCACGCGAAAGCCTCAAGCTGTATCCGGAATTTGTCGCTGCGATCGAGGAAGCGTCCGGAGAATCGACTGGACATGCACGGCAAGGAGCACTGGAGATTTTTGCGGCGCCGTGCGGCGAAACAGATCGCGACCGCAGAGTCGCCGAATGCCGGCAATTGGGATCGGCTGCTGAACCAATCGCGCTCGACACGCTGCGACAGTGGGAACCCGCGATTGGCCCGGCCGCGCGCGCGGCTGCGTGGCTACCTGACGAAGGCACGGTCGAGCCGCGGTCGTTGATGAGCGCGGTGATGGCAGCGGCGCGGCACAGAGGTGCCGAGTTTCGCTCCGATTGCGGCGTCACTGGATTGGTTCGCAAGCACAATCGCTGCATCGGTGTGGTCGCAGGCGGTCAAGAAATTGCCGCGAGCCAGGTGGTCGTCGCCGCAGGATGTTTTTCACGACAGATCGCGCCGGAGAACGAATGGTTCGCACCGTACGCGCCCACGCGGCCAGTCCGCGGGCAAATGATGGCGCTGCGTCCCGACGGAGCGGGCTTGCGCCGCGTCTTGCGATCCGAAAGAGGCTATCTGGTGCCCCGCCGAGACGGGCGGATCGTAGCAGGCAGCACGTCGGAAGAGGTTGGATTCGAACGACGCACCACACCGGCGGGAATGCGGAAAATTTTCGACGCCGCGCTCGAGCTTTTTCCGGGGCTCGCTGGCGCGGAAGTGCTGGAAACCTGGTCCGGATTGCGACCGGGTACGCCGGACGATCTTCCTATTCTTGGGCCGACGGACATTGATGGCTTGCTCATCGCGACCGGCCATTACCGCAATGGAATCCTACTCGCTCCGGTGACGGCCATACTCATTCGGGAATGGATCACCGGCGCGCGCGGAGGATTTGATGCGTCGGCTTACTCGCCACTGCGATTCACCAGCCCGAATCCTACAATGCAAAGCGCCCGCTAGCAATGCACTGTGCTCCGCTGCAGGCTCTGGACCCCACCACAAACTAGAATGGGATTTTAGTTCGCGAGGGTTCGCGATTCGGAGGTCCTGCAAGCGTGGAAGCTTGCCCCGGGGTCGTGAACTGCACCTTATCCGCTTCCAGGAAGATCGAGCGGTCAATCACTGCTTCAATCGTCGAGCCGCGCGGCAATTCCGCGTCCGGACCGCGAGAGAGCAGCACCGCGCCAAGCCCGGCGGCAGCGCCAATTCCAGCGCCGATCCCGGCACCTCGAGCCCCTCCCGCGATGCCTCCGATGCCCGCGCCCGCCGCGGTTGATTTGATCACGGTGCCGGCGTCGGACGCTTTGTCGGTGTCGCCTACGACCTTTCCTTCCGTATTCACCGTCTCGCCGCCGCCCGAACCAGCGCTACTCGGCATGGCGTTGAGGTCCACCATGTAGGAATTCGGCAGAATGATCGTCGTCAGCTTAATTCCCAGCTCCGCGCGTCCCTTCACGCGACCCGCCCGCTTCGCTTCGGTGACTTCCCCGCTCATGTAAGAACCTGCGGGAATCACCACGTGACCGTCGATCATGATGGGGAAAAGCGTCTCGAAATAAACGGGGTCCCCCGGCCGCGCGCTGCGCGTAGAAATCGCGTTGTGCAGGACCAGTGGGATGTGCGTGCCGCCAGGAACTTCGATCATTGCAGGCTTTGCGGTGGCACTTGCAGGTCCAGACAGAGTGGGTGTGCTCGCAGGGGCAGGGACGTTGGCGGGCGCTCGAGCCGCGGCCGGCGTCACAGCTGGCGCGGGCGAATTCTGTGCCGGAGGCATCGGCCCCCCGTCCTGAGACCAAACTGGAGCGGCCAACCCCCAAACAAGGACGGGAAGAGCAGCGCGGAGCACCCGAAACATAGGGCTGTTCATAGGATTTCCTCGAAAACTCTCAGATCGGACCCAGATCAAGAGATGCGTTCCGTGCAAGCCGAGATGCTTGCAGAGTAATCCCATCGCATCGGCTTAGCCACTGCATTTTGCAACCGGCTGCCGGAATGACGCGAGGACCCCGGAGTGTACGACTAAGGCACCGGCTGCCGCCCCTTGGTTGGGCTGATTCTAGCGGCCCCCTATACTGGAGATGCGAGTCTGAGGCCGAATCACACGATGCGATTCCGTTTGCGGACATCCCTGCGCAATAAAACTCTCTTCATCGTCCTCGCGGCGTTGATTGGACTGGTGGGCGGCCTGTTTGTCCTCTCGCGTGCGGTGCTACTGCGTGGATTCTCCCGCCTGGAAGCCGATTTCGCTACGGAAAACCTCGGACGCGCGTCGAGCGCACTGTCGAACGAAATGGACACCCTGCAACATACGACCGACCAGTATGCAGACTCGGATCAGACGTATGCCTATCTTCGGGGGCCAAATTCGGAGGCCGTTCACTCCGAATTTCCGGCGCGAATATTCGAGCAACTTCGAGTGAACTTCATCGTCGTCCTGGACAGCTCGGGACGCAAAGTCTTCTCCAAGGGCTTCAACGTGGCCGCCATGACATCGGAGCCGGTTCCGGAAGATCTCGATGCTCACCTCCAGACCGGGTCTCCGCTGCTCGGCAATCCCGGAGAAACGAGCGACGTCGCGGGAATCGTAATGCTCGCAACAGGGCCGGTGCTGATCGATTCCAGCGCAATCCTCACCACCAATTCTGACGGGCCACTAGCCGGACGGATGATTATGGGGCGGTCTTTGGACGCCGATGAGAACGTGCGTCTGGCAGAAATGACGCACATGCCGGTGGATATCGAGGGCATTGATTCAGCAAATTTGCCGCCTGATTTCCGCGTAGCCGCCAATACAATCACCGACGAAAAGCCCAACCTAATCGGGCCCGACTCGCGCGGCTCGCTCGCGGCGTACCAGGAATTGCACGACATTAACGGAAACCCCGCAGCGATCCTTCGAGTGCTGCTGCCCCGAAAAATCTACGAGCAGGGCCAGACCAGCCTCCTGCAGTTCCTGTTGCTTTTGCTCGCTGCCGGCATGGTGTTTGGCGCGGTGACGATGTACTTGCTCGAGCGATTCGTGATCTCGCGCGTAGGACGGCTCAGCGACGACATTACGCAGATCGGCGCGAGCGGCGATCTGGGAAGACGCCTCCGTGTCTCCGGACACGATGAACTCGCTCATCTCGGTGACACGATCAACAGCATGCTTGAAGACCTGGAAATCGGTCAGATCGAGCGGCACGCAGAGCGTGCTCGGCTCACGGTGATGGTCGAGAAGATGCCAGCCGTGCTTTGGACGACCGACGCACAATTGCAAATCACCTCCGCGATGGGCGCGGGACTGGACGCCCTGGGACTGCGCGCTCTCGAGCCGGTCGGCCTGCCGATCCTGGATTTCTTCTTCACCAAGGACGACGGCGCTCCACCGATTGCGGCACATCGAAGAGCGCTTGAGGGGCAAGCCGTCGCCTACGAGGTTACGTGGAAAGAGCGGCGGTTCGAATCGCATGTACAGCCGTTGCGCGACGGCGAGGGTGTGATCCAAGGCGTGATTGGAGTCGCGCTGGACATCACCGAGCGTGAGCGCCTGACCGATCAATTGCGCCAATCGCAAAAGATGCAGGCCGTCGGCGAACTTGCCGGAGGCGTGGCGCACGACTTCAACAATTTGCTGATGGTGGTAAAGGGCCACGCCCAGTTGCTTTTGGAGCGCATGCCGGATTCGTCGCCGCTGCGCCTCAGCGTCGAGCAGGTGGAAAAGGCAGCCGACCGGGCCGCCACACTCACGCGCCAATTGCTGGCCTTCAGCCGCAAGCAAGTCTTGCAGGCGCGCGTGCTGGATATGAACGACACGGTCGCGGGAATGATCCGGATGTTCTCTCGCGTGATTGGCGAAAACATTGACATGGCCTTTCTGCCTGGCGGAAAACTTGGCCGGGTAAAGGCAGACCCGGGCCAGATCGAGCAGGTGCTGCTGAATCTGGTCGTCAACTCGCGCGACGCGATGCCCGACGGCGGACGGTTGACGATCGAAACTTCGAACGTGGAACTCGACACTGACTACGCAGCAACGCATACCAGCGTCGAGCCCGGACTTTACGTGATGCTCACCGTCACCGACACGGGCTGCGGCATGGATGCCGCCACCCAAGCGCGCATCTTCGAGCCGTTTTTCACGACCAAGGGACCGGGCAAAGGCACAGGGCTCGGCCTCGCAACGGTGTACGGCGTCGTGAAGCAGAGCGGCGGATACATCTACGTTTACAGCGAAATAAACCGCGGCACGACGTTCAAGATTTATCTACCGCAGGTGACGGCCGATCTCGACGCACCCTCACAGGAAACGGAGAAACGTCGCAGTGCGCGCGGGACGGAAACAATTCTGTTTGTCGAAGACGAGCAGAGCGTTCGCGAACTCGTGCGCGATTATCTAGTGGGCGCGGGATACTGCGTGCTAGAAGCTAGCGACGGTGTACAGGCGTCAAAAGTCGCCGCGACGCATCCGGGCCCCATCCATATGTTGATCACCGACGTCGTGATGCCGCATGTGAGCGGACCGGAACTTGCGACCAAGTTGGTGGCCGAACGAACGGATTTGAAGGTTCTATTTATCTCGGGCTACACCGACGACACCGTGTTTCGTCACGGAGTGCTTGAAGGGGGCGTCGCGTTCCTGCAAAAACCGTTCAACCTCAAGGCGCTCGCCCAGAAGATCCGCGAAGTATTGGGCGGGCAGCCTGCCGCGGCTCCTCGCGCGGACCTCACCACTAAGAGCTAGGACTGGATTTTCCTGAAGAACTCGCAGATAAAATTCACAGCGGCGCGCCGAACGGAGCTAAATCAAGAACACACTCTGGCCTGTCAGGTCGAAACGCTTGCGGCATTTGATATTTCGGCAGGCAGCGAGATTATCCACGCGGACCATGTAAGAACGCGCCTTCGCAAACTGCCTCTTGTCCTCTTCATTCGCCCCGGCCGGGCACTGCGCCTTTTTCGTCCGCACCATCCAGCGCACAGGAAACGTAGTGTCCTGGCGGCAGTGCGGACAGACCAGCGCCTGCTGCTTGGTCTCTTCCTTCTCATCGTAGAATCGCCGCTCGTCCATTCGTCCCTGCCCTGCTAATAAAATTTACCCGACTGGCGCTGTGGTTGCATCTCGTCAAGCGTTACGAAGCGAATTGCCGACTCTTTCCACCGCGGCAGCCAGTATTCAAGGGCCGCGACCGTATGGCGGCGATCAGAATTGATCACACGGTGGTCGCCGTCATGCAGCAGGACAATATCGCCTCCCCGCGCACGGCGCAAGCGCTCAATCACTGGCTCGGCCGGCTGCGGCTTCCAATCACGCGCCCACGCGGACCACATCACCACGCCTGCGCCGCCGCGCCTTCGCAGGACCCCATCGAGGAACGGACTTCGGAAGCCGAACGGAGGACGCATCCAGCGAGGCTTTCGCGCCGTGGCCGACTCGATCGCATCGTCGCACCGGTCGAGCTCCTGAGTAATGCGCTGGCTCGAAAGTAGCGCCAGGGACGGATGCGTGTCGGTGTGATTTCCCAACGCGTGACCCCGAGCGACAATTTCATGCGCCAGAGATGACTCTTCGCGAACCCATGTGCCGACCAGGAAAAATGTCGCCTTGACTTGGTGGCGGTCGAGCAGATCGAGCAGCAGCGGAGTGATCGCGGGATTCGGGCCGTCATCAAAAGTGAGCGCCATCGCGGAAGCGGCGCCCGTGCGCCGAATTGTAGGACCGAAAAGCTGCGCCGACGGCCCGACAGCACCCCACGCAAAGGCGCCGCTTGCAGCGAACACTCCACCCACGGCGCAACATGCTGGGATAGCGTGAACCATGGAGGAAATTTTCGCATTGCGGCACACAAAACGCTACCCAATGGGATCGGACAGTTTCATTTGATACGATGGCCGCGGAAATCACTGAAAAATGGCCACGTCCCCACAGGCGCCCACTAAGTTTCCGGCATGGATTCGGTTGTCCGTCGTTGTATGGCTCGCGATCTGGATTCCCGCATATTGGCGGACATGGGGCGCGGCAAATTTCCTGCACCTGTGCGACGTTGCCGTAATCCTCACGTGCGTTGGCGTGTTGACCAACAGCGCGCTTCTGATTTCGAGCCAGGCGATTTCGTCGCTCCTCGTTGATGCAGCATGGGCGTTCGATGCAGGCTGGAGTTTGTTTCGCGGTCGAGCTCTATTGGGCGGGGCGGACTATCTTTTCGACGGGCACTATCCTTTGTGGGTTCGGCTGCTTTCGCTCTTTCACATCGTAATGCCGGTCCTGCTTCTTTGGGCGCTCTACCGGACCGGCTACGATCGGCGCGGCTGGGCGTTGCAATGTGCCATCGCGCTCCCTCTTTTCGTCGCTGCGCGCTTCACCGCTCCGGCAACTAACGTCAACTACGCGTTTATCGATCCTTTCATTCACCGCCAATGGGGACCGGCGCCGATTCACGTGCTGATTACCTGGATTTTTATGGCGTTTGTGGTTTATCTGCCGACGCATCTCGTCCTCAGGCGGACATTCGCCCAGCCATCACGGTCTGCGATGCATGCGAGCAACTGAATTCGAATTCCGGCAGCGTTCCTGGATCGTCACGACGATCTATCTGCTTGGGCTGTCGTTCTTCCAATTCGATCACGTTGATGTCGTCCAGTATTTGGTTGACCGGACTGTTGGCCGGGGCGCACTGCGTGCCGATTTATTGGCCCACGTAATTCTTGGCGCTGGCGCATTATTGCTATTCCTGGCCGCCGGCGTCCGCACCTGGGCAGCTGCCTATCTGCGCTCCAACGTCGTGCAGGATCCCAGCATGCATCTGGAAGCAATTGTGCCTGACGGGCCGTACCGACATCTGCGGAATCCTCTCTACCTGGGCTCGATCCTGATGGCGTTTGGCATCGGCCTGCTCGTCAGCCGGACGGGGTTCCTTTTTCTCACCATCGGGTTAACGATTTTCTTCCTTCGTCTCATAGGGCTCGAGGAAGCAAAGCTCGAACGCGAGCAGGGTGAGCGCTACCGCGAATACTGCCGATGGGTTCCCCGAATCTGGCCTTCCCTGAAACCTCGATTGCCGTCCGGGGGCGTCACACCCCAGTGGGGCCAAGCGTTCTTGGGCGAGATTCATATGTGGGGGTTCCTCGTGGGCATGACGGCATTCGCGATCACGCTAAATCAACGGGTCGCCTGGTGGATTGTGGGAACCGCGGTTGTTCTGTATGCCGTACGCAGTTACGTCGTGTCCGCGCGGCGCAACCGGGCACCCTTGCGGTAGCTGCTTGATGCGCGATGGGATGAAATTGCGCCTTCGAAACTGCATTATCCTTGCTGGCGGATCGCCCGAAGGTCAATTCCCAGCTGCTGACACTTCTTGTAGAGGTGACTGCGTTCGAGGCCCAGCGCCTTGGCCGTGTTGGTCATGTGATGGCGGTTGCGCTTGAGTTCGGTGACCAGCGTTTCGCGCTCGAACGCTTCCACGCGTCCGGCGAGAGTTCCTGCCCCATCCTCGTTTGACGCCAGTCCCGCGCCGAGCGTCGCTCCCTGCGGGAGCGCTCGCGCGATTGTGGCGGCCTCGCCCACGTCCCCGGGGGCGTACAGCAGCACGCGCTCAATCACGTTGCGTAACTCACGCACATTTCCGGGCCAAGCGTAGGCCTCCAGCACCGAGAGTGCGTCCGGCGAAAGGCTTTTCGGCTTCCAATGATTCTGCTCCGCGATCTGCTTTGAAAAATGCTCCGCCAGCACGCCGATGTCCTCGAGGCGCTCGCGCAGAGGCGGCAGCGCGATCGGAAACACAAACACGCGGTGGTAAAGATCCTCGCGAAACGTTCCCAGCCGGACTTGCTCCTCGAGGTTGCGATGCGTCGCGACGACCACGCGTACGTCGACGGCAAACGGCCCGCCGCCCCCTACACGCTCGATTTCGCCCTCTTCGAGCACGCGCAACAGCTTCGCTTGCATGGACATCGGCATGTCGCCGATTTCGTCAAGAAAAAGCGTTCCGCGATGCGCCTGCTCGAATTTTCCAATGTGCCGCGCCGCAGCTCCGGTAAACGAGCCCTTCTCGTGACCGAACAACTCTGATTCCATCAGCTCCGCGGGAATCGCGGCGCAATTCAGCGAAATAAACGGCGCGCCATGCCGCGCGCTTTTCTCATGCAGCGTGCGCGCGATCAATTCCTTGCCCGTGCCTGTTTCGCCGCGAATGCAAACGCGCGTCTCGCTCGCGGCTACCCGCTCCACTTGCGCCATCACGTCGCGCATGGCGGGGCTCGCCCACACGATCTGATGCCGCCCGAGCCGGTGCTTCAGATCCCGGTTTTCCTGCTCCAAGCGTGCCAGGCGAACCGTGTTCTCGACTGTCAGCAACAACTTCTCGGTTGAAATCGGCTTCTCGAGAAAGTCCACAGCGCCCAGTCGCGTGGCGCGCACTGCCATTTCGATCGTCGCCTGCCCGGACATCATCACGGCCGGGGACGCGACGCCGATATTCTTTAAATCTTCGAGCAGCGCGATGCCGTCACGGCCAGGCATCACGACATCCGAGAGAATCAGATCGTAGCGCTCGGCCTTCGCGAGTTCCAGCGCGCGCGCCGCATTGTCGCAAACTGTCGCTTCGTGGCCCGCCAGGCGAAACGCACGAGCGAGAGACGCGAGCGTGTTCGGATCGTCGTCAATGATGAGGATGTGGGCCTTCAGCGGCACGCGGAGTTACGCTCCCTCGCTCGAAGGCGCCTCAGATTGTTTAGCTTGCGAAGGCTCGGCCGCGGAGGACGCAATCGCAGCTTGCGGATGCACGTGTCCGCTCCGCAGCGGCGGCTTGGCAGGGAGCCGAATGTGGAACGACGTTCCTACGCCCGTTTCGCTTTCAACGGATATGCGCCCGCCGTGGTCGCTGACCACCGACTGTACGATTGCGAGGCCCAGCCCCGTGCCGTGCTGTTTCGTCGTGTAGTAAGGCGTGAAAAGCCGCTCGCACTCTTCCGGCGTCAATCCGCCACCGGTGTCGGAGATTTCGAGTTCTACGTAGCCGTCCTGGTGTGTCGTGCTCAACATCAGGACACCGCCAGCGGGCATTGCATCCATCGCGTTGAGCACTAGATTCTCAATCGCGCGATGCAGCAACGCCGGGTCGGCCTGGATCACGGGTAGGTTTTCTTCCAAGTGAAGCTCCGGCGCGATCGGTGGGCGCCCCACAGCGCCGAACTGCGCGTCGAAAAGCTTTATGACGCCCCGCACGACCTCGTTCACGTTTACCGGGCCCAGCTCCGGCTGCGGCATTTTCGCGAAATCGCTGAATCGGCCGACGATGTTTTTCAGGTGCTCGATTTCCGAGAGCAGGATTCTGGTAGATTCCCTGAAAACCTCCTCGAACTGCTCGGGGCTTTGATCTTTTGCACGCTGGAGATTCTCGACCGTCGTCTGGAGCGGAAAGAGCGGGTTCTTCAATTCATGCGCGAGCCGCCGCGCGAGCTCGCGCCAGGCGGCCACGCGCTCCGCCTGCACCAACTGCTCGCGCTGCTCGGTTAGTTGCGTGGTCATACGATTGAACGCAGTCGCGAGCTGGCCGATTTCATGGCGCCCCCGCACATCCACTCGCGCGCCCCAGTTCCCTTCCGAGACCTCGCGCGCTCCTTCGGCCAATTTTCGCACCGGGCGCGTCACGCGGGCCGCGCCCCACCAACTCAGCAGCAGTCCAAAACACAAGCCCATGGCAACAACTGCCAGCGCGAGGTCGCGGATGCGCTGCTCGAGCTTCACCACTTCCTGTTGAGAACTTCCCACTAAGAGTACGCCCAGTAATTCTTTCTGGCGTCCCTGCAGCGGCAATGCATGAAACGCTTCCGCGCTCGCCGGATCGGCCGTCCACGAAATCCTAAACGTTTTCTCGGTGGGCTGCTGCCGCTCCTGCTCGATGAAAGCGGCGAGGCGATCACCGTCAACGGCCGGACCAGATGCGTCCACCAGGTTTGCGGATTCAAAAGTTGAGTCCAGGTCCAGATACAGAAGCGCGCGCATACCGGCGGGAAGAACCAATGAATTCAGAAAATCTTTTCCGAGGCGCTCTCCCCCAACGAGGAAGAGATCCCTGTCTCCCACGCGCACGGTTGATACTGCCATCAGGCCAAGCGCAGGACCGTCTTCCGTGTCCACCTTCATGAGGAAGGATCCGAGCGACGACCAGTCTTGCGGCAGCGTTAGCCAGTCCATCTTGTAACCGAAGCGAGCGGGCCATTCGTTCGAGGAAATAATCGCACCGTCGGTAGCGACGAAATCAAGGAAGTCGAGCTGATGGGATTGCGAGACGCCGCGCGCGTCGTTCACGTAAACGGAAACATCCGATTTCGGCCGGCTCAAATCAATCGCCATGCGCACGGTTCCTTCCGCGTCGGCGATTCCCTGTACCTTGTGGACGACGTCCTTCCCGCGCCGCTGAAACTCACCCTCGAACTGCGATACCAGCGCCTCGCTGTGCTGGCGATTCAGTTCGTCAAAAGCACGGCGCACTACGACGGTGACACCCGCGGCAATCACGCCGACCGAGAGCAACAACGCGATCGTGAATACCCAAAATAGCTTCGAGCGAAATGTCACGGTGATTCCTGTTCCAGCCAGACATCAACAAAGGGCCAGTGTTCACCCGCTGCCGGCGCCTTCCAGTCGCGGACGCGTGCACCCAAACCATACACCCGCGGAAGCCATACCAGTGGCACAACGCGATAGCCGTTCACGATCGTGCGTTCGCGTTCGTAGATCTGTT